>ENA-OWPB01000013-OWPB01000013.1-human-gut-metagenome-genome-assembly--contig:-NODE-13-length-247166-cov-13.228840_pt1 | contig 247166 bp, 200 predicted proteins | sample MGYA00248260_ERZ651838 | MGnify/ENA primary metagenome ERZ651838 (study PRJEB26924, sample SAMEA4378304) | human gut metagenome | biome: human gut; feature: human-associated habitat; material... | reverse complement strand
AAACGCTGAAGGCATCTAAGCGTGAAGCCCCCCTCAAGATGAGATATCCCATTCGCAAGAATTAAGACCCCTTGAAGACGACGAGGTTGATAGGTCAGAGGTGGAAGTGTGGTAACACATGGAGCTGACTGATACTAATAGGTCGAGGGCTTATCCATGAAGGAAGGAAAGAGGAGTTATCTCCCCGGATGAAGGATTTCAGTGTGTGGTTTTGAGTGTATAATCAAAAAGAATAACAGTTTCAGCGAAGACTGAAGGAATAATCCTCGATAGCTCAATGGTAGAGCACTCGGCTGTTAACCGAGGGGTTGTAGGTTCGAGCCCTACTCGGGGAGCTTTTTTGCATTAAAAAACAGGTGCGAAAGACGGGAAAGAGGAAAGAAAAAACAGGAAAAAACGAACAAGGACAGAAATAAGAAACAAGGCTCCATGGTCAAGCGGTTAAGACACCGCCCTTTCACGGCGGTAACAGGGGTTCAAATCCCCTTGGAGTCACTAAGAAATTCATACGCCGATGTGGCTCAATTTTCGCGAAATAAAGATTGCGTGCACGATGGAAACATCAGACGCACGAATGCTTGCATTAACGTGAGATTGATGTTTTCATCGTATAGGCGATTGCATCGCGAGCGAGAAAACAAGGTTTTCGAGCGGCACGCAATCAGATTTAACACGCCGATGTGGCTCAATTGGCAGAGCAGCTGATTTGTAATCAGCAGGTTAACGGTTCGAGTCCGTTCATCGGCTTTCATGTGAGGACCTGTAGCTCAGTTGGTTAGAGCAACCGGCTCATAACCGGTCGGTCCCGGGTTCGAGTCCCTGAAGGTCCACTTTAGTTCTATATTTTATATTCTGTATATGTCTGGCCCGGTGGCTCAGCTGGTTAGAGCGCCGCCCTGTCACGGCGGAGGTCGTCGGTTCGATCCCGATCCGGGTCGCTTTAAAAAGTCTGCGGAAGCAGGCTTTTTTCGTGTATAAAATTTCTTCCAGCTATAAAAGATGCCGTATTCCAGACATAGAAAAAAGTCTGAAATACGGCATCTTGCTTAACAGATAAATTAACGGATAAAGTTTGTGCCGACGCGCGGTTCCTTTTCCGGAAGACCCAAGGATTCTTTTCCGAGCTGGATGCTCTTCATCAGAAAACTCATATTCCGTGCAAGGGTACGCATGATCTGCAGGCCTTCGAGATCTTGTTGTGCCTCGTCCGCATTATTTCCATGGATACTGTTCCAATACTGGCCGGAAGCAACCGGCATGCCGGAGATGGTGAAGTATTTGTTCAGCTCATCAAAGGTAGCGGAAAGACCGCCGCGGCGTGCAGAGACAACCGAAGCGCCGACTTTCATGGTCTTGTCAAAGTGTGTGCTGTAGAACAGCCGGTCAAGAAAAGCAATAAGTGTTGCATTTGCAGATGCATAATAAACCGGACTTCCGACAACAAGGCCGTCAGCCTCTTCAAATTTCGGAGCAACCTCATTTACCATATCGGAAAAAGCACATTTTCCGAGCTTGGAACAGGCACCGCAGGCAACACAGCCGCGGATATCTTTATTTCCGATATGTACGATTTCCGCCTCAATACCATTTTCTGTAAAGACTTTTTCCATTTCGTGCAGGGCAGTATAAGTGCTGCCTTTTGCGTGAGGACTTCCGTTGATTAATAATACTTTCATTTGATGGTACCTCTCTTTCATAATTTCCTTTATTATAACACCGGAAAAGATGCAAATAAAGACGCTTTTTTGGGCAAAAACTGATCTTAACAGAAATAGCTGCTGGACGGTATAATACAATCAGCAAAGAAGGCAAAACTTGCAATGGGAGGTTACCAAATGAAGATAGAGAGAATTCTGATTGAAGATCAGATGGCACCGATCGGGCTGGATGAGAAAAAACCGGCATTTTCCTGGCTGCTGACGGCAGAAGAAGGAGAACAGAATCTGATGCAGAGCGCATGCCGGATCGTTGTGCGCACCGGAGAAGATACTGTGTGGGACAGCGGAAAAATGGAAACCGGCGTATCAACAGGGATTGGTTATGAAGGAGAAGCACTGCAGCCCTGTACCAAATATGAGGTAAAAGCAGAGGTGTGGGATAACCACGGCGGAAAAGCAGAAGCAGAAAGTTCCTTCGAGACAGGCCTTATGGATTCTTTGTATGCAGCATGGGAGGGAGCTGAGTGGATCGGCGCACCGCATGCGACGGTATGCGCGGAAAACCGCGGTGTTTTTACGATCGAGAGTGAATTTCGGATGGAAGGCGGGAAGGGAGAAGCGGGTATCGTCTTTGGAGCCAATGACTTCCGTCTGAACGATCATACGAAAAATGAGCTTGGCATGGAAGGGGAGAACTATATCCGTTATGCTGTGTGCCTTGAGGAGGGAGATGCACGCCTCGAAATTTACCGCGTGGGCTATGCGCCGGAGGATACAGCGGAAAAACCGTTTGCCGTTACGAAACTGGTCAACTGGAAAGAGAAAACACAGGAAATCCTGACACCAGAGAATGCCAATGCCTTTCATAAGCTGACCGTAGAGGTTGACGGCAATGTGGCATACGCCTATGTCGACGGCATCCTCGTGGATGCCATTGAAGAGCATGGATTTTTTGGAACGAAAGTATCAGGCCGCCAGCTGAATCCGAGAGGAAATAACGATGTGCTGCCGTATCCGAGACTGAATGAGATCGGATTTTATGCAGGAAAAGGGACGACAGGATATTTTAAGAATCTGACCGTAAGAAACGTAAGAAAACCATCCGCGGAAATTGTTCGTGAGACGCCGGAAGGACGGCTGGATGGGGAAAAAAGTATCTTTGCGGATCAGATTCCGGTGGAAAACGGATACTTTAAAGTAGAAGACAGCCAGATTACGGCAGATCCGTCCCATCATTCAATTCCAATGCTGCGGTCGTGTATTTCCTGCCAGAAAGAGAAAAAACTGGTATCGGCACGCCTTTATATTACTGCGCGCGGTATCTACGACTGCCGGATCAACGGACAGGAGATCACGGAAGATCTGCTGCGTCCGGGTCTGACACAGTATGACCACAGAATGAACTATCAGACATACGATATCACAGGGCTGATGAAACCGGGCCGAAACGGAATCGGCGTGGCGCTGGCATCGGGCTGGTGGAGCGAGGCACAGACCTTTGTGGTGAAGAACTTCAATTACTTTGGAGACAAGGAGAGTCTGCTTGCCAAGGTTGTCATGAAGTACGAGGACGGCAGCCGCGAGGTCTTTGGAACAAATACCGAGGATTGGAAGTATTTCGGAGAAGGTCCTTACCTGTTTTCCAGCTACTTTGCCGGAGAGCAGTACGATGCGCGCCGGGCAGAGGTTTACGAAACTTATTCTCTGCCGGAGTTTGATGACAGCACCTGGGAAAAGCCAGTTGTTGTGGATACCGTCATGATCGAAGAGTTCTGCACGATGCCGGGCTTTGGACGGTCCTGGCCAGCGGTTCATGAGCAGAAGCCGGAATATATCGGTGAGTACGATGCGCCGGTGCGGATTGTAGACCGGAGAACGGCAAAGACGAGAAAAGAGCTGTTCCCGGGTGTGTATCTCTACGATCTGGAACAGGAGATGGCCGGTGTACCGCGGATTACACTGCATGAGAAGGCGGGCACAAAGATCATCATCCGCTATGCGGAGGTGCTTTATCCGGATCTGCCGGAGTATGCCGGAAAAGAAGGCACGATGATGCTGGAAAATTACCGGGATGCGACGAGTACGGATGTTTATATCTGCCGCGGCGGGGAAGAGGTGTTCCAGCCGAAGTTTACCTTCCACGGCTACCGCTATATTGAGATCAGCGGTGTGGAGCATGCGCCGGAGCTGGAAGAAGTAGAGAGTCTTCAGTATTCTTCTGTGACGGAATTCCATGGAAGCCTTACGAGTAGCCATAAACTGCTGAATCGGTTTGCCGAGAATGTTTCCTGGTCACAGAAATGCAACTTTATCAACATTCCGACCGACTGCCCGCAGAGAAATGAGCGCATGGGCTGGGCGGGCGATACGCATATTTTCTGCCATACGGCGCTCAACAACAGCAGCCTGAAGAAATTCTATGAGCGGAACCTGCAGGCGATGCGTGATCTGCAGACACCGGAAGGCCAGTACCCGGAGATTGCACCGGTGGGCGGCGGATTCGGCGGCATTACGTATGAGTGTGCGAGTATTTTTATGGCGTGGGAACTGTATGAGCAGTATGGGGATATCCGCACACTGGAGAAATTTTATCCTGGCATGCAGAAATATATGGACTATATGAAGGATAAGGGTCTGCCGGGAACGAAGGTAAATCCGGCGATCGGACCGCTTGGCGACTGGCTGGCACCGGAAGAGACGGATCTGCTGCTTTTATGGAATGCATTCTATTATAAAGAAGCCGATCTGATGAGCCGGATTGCCGGTGCGCTCGGAAGAACAGAGGAGCAGCATCAGTATGAGGCGCTTGCTGCGAAGGTGAAGAAATTCTGGAATGAGACATTTGTACTTCCGGATTCCGGAAAGACCTGCAATGCGGACGGAACGCTGTGTGATACGCAGTGCTCGTATGCAATTGCACTGTCTTATGGTGTGGCAGAAGACAGAAAGGGAATAGGAGAGCATCTGATCCGAAAGACGAGAGCGATCGGCCATACGGTCGGAACGGGATTCTTTGGAACGGGTATTCTGAACCAGATGCTGACCGAGCAGGGCGCTGTGGAGGATGCCTGGAAGATGATGCTGCAGACGGCATTCCCGTCGTGGCTGTATCCGGTGACCCAGGGAGCGACGACGATCTGGGAGCACTGGGATTCCTACACGAAGGAAAAAGGCTTCGGCGGACAGAATGCGATGAACTCGTTCAATCATTATTCTCTCGGAAGCGTTCTTTCCTGGCTGTATCACACGGGACTTGGTATCCAGAGAGACGAGACAAAACCGGGTTATCAGCACATTCTGCTGAAACCGCAGCCGGGCCCGCTCGAGTTTATGAAAGGTTCCGTAGACAGCCCGTACGGCGTGATTTCTGCCGGATGGGAGCGGAAAGGTGACAAAATAGAGTATCAGGTTACGATTCCGGTCAATACAACGGCAACCCTGTTTAAAAACACGCAGGATCCGGCGGATACCGTGGAACTGGGAAGCGGAACGTATACTTTTATGCTGTAAAAAGAAAACCCGAAAGGCTCCGGCAAAGAAATGGGAGACTTTCGGGCGGAAAGAGAAACGCTGTCGGAGAGAAGAGAACTCCGGCAGCGTTTTCTTTGTCATGTTTATTTTTCGGCAGTCATGTGCAGATGACGTTTGATCGCTTCAAAGCTTTCCTGGCTGATGACATGCTCGATGCGGCAGGCATCTTCCGTGGCGGTCTGCTCATCAACACCAAGGCTCATCAGGCCGCGGGAGAGGAGCTGGTGGCGCTCATAGATCATCTCTGCGATCGCGCGTCCGCTGTCGGTCAGGTAGATGTAGCCTTCCGGCGTTACGCGGATCTGCTCTTTTTCTCTTAAGTTTTTCATGGCAACGCTGACACTTGATTTTTTAAAGCCAAGTTCTTCTGCAATATCAACACCGCGTACAACGGGTTTTTTCTGACTTAAGACTAAAATAGTTTCCAAATAATTTTCTGCGGATTCGTTCGTTTTCAGCAAGATGTTCACCTCGTTTTTCTAAATAGCTGAAGATTCATAAATATATATACATATAGAATAGCATATTTTTCGGAATAGGGCAATGATGGTTTTTGATGGTTTTTCTTAATTTCAGAAAAGTTGTAAGATTTCAGAAAAAAAGACAATGAGGATAGAAGAAGAAAAGCAAGATAAAAGATGACAGGGGGCAAAAAGAGAGGTAAAATAGGAAAAAACAATGAAATTTAGATGGAGGTTAGAGCATACCATGGAACAGGTGATAAAGAAAAGACTGCAGCAGGTGATGGATGCATCCGTTGCAAAAGGAGAGACACCGGGCTGTCTTCTGATGGTGATCAAAGACGGAGAAGAGCAAGTTTATCTGGAGAGCGGATATGCGGATATCGAAGCGAAAAAGCCGGTTTCCCGCGATAATATTTTCCGTCTCTACTCCATGAGCAAGCCGATTACCGCGACGGCCATGATGATTCTGGTAGAGCGCGGAATCGTCGATCTGGCGGATCCGGTCAGCAAGTATCTGCCGGGCTTCCGGAACCCGGTTGTATGTACAGCGGATGGGAAGATAGAAAAAGCGGAGAGGGAGATCCTTCTGGAGGATATTATGAATATGACATCCGGGCTGACGTACGGCGGAACGGATGAGACGGGACGGCAGACCGATGCACTTTTTCAGGAGGTGATCCACGGACTTAAGGAAGAAAACGGCGGAACGATCAGTACAGTAGAATTTGCAAACCGTCTTGGAAAAGTCCCGCTTCTGTATCAGCCGGGCCAGTCCTGGAGTTATGGAACGTCGGCGGATGTCGTAGGTGCGGTGATTGAGGTGGCAAGCGGCATGCGCTTTGGGGATTTTCTGAAAAAAGAAATTTTCGAGCCGCTCGGCATGAACGATACCGATTTCTGGGTTCCGGCAGAAAAGCAGGATCGTCTGGCGAAGGTGTATGACTGCAGGGAGGGACAGCCGTCCGTCCGTTATCTGGACAATAACCTTGGCATTCAGAACGATATGGCGTACCGCCCGGCATATGAGGCAGGCGGAGCAGGCCTTGCATCTACCATCGACGATTATGCGAAATTTACGCAGATGCTGCTGAACGGCGGCACCTACAACGGTGTACAGATTCTCCGTCCGGCGACGGTAAAATTTCTGGGAGGCCACACATTAAGCGCGGTACAGCAGGCAGGCTTTGATAACTGGATCGGTCTGGAAGGATTTTCCTACGGAAATCTGATGCGTGTTCTGGTAGATCCGACGCGTGCGGTAACGCTGGGAAGCAAGGGTGAGTTCGGCTGGGACGGCTGGCTTGGATGCTACATGGAAGTCGTGCCGGAGCAGAATATGACATTTCTGATGATGACCCAGAAAAAAGATGCCGGAACGTACACCCTGTCCCGGAAGATCCGAAATATTATTTTCAGCGAATAACTTTTCATGAGAGTGATTCTCAAGTAAGGCCTTCCGGCCCGTCAGATCAGACGAAAAAAGTGCCGGAAAAGAAACAACTTAACGAATCAGACGAAACATATGAGCAAATTGCTGTAAAACTACGTCGAATTTTGTCTAAAACGGATATTTGCAGTGAGACAGATGTATGCTATTTTAGTGTCAGTCGAAAATGAAGGCGATTTCATTACTACTTTCAGAAAAAACAGCAAAAAAGGGATATCGTGTAAGCTTTTGACCGATTTTGAAGGAAATAAAAGAAAGAATTCAAAATCATGAAAAAAAGACCAAAAAGCAGAAAGGATGCAGAAAATATGATTTCGTTACCGTTAAAGTTTGATGAAGTAGAGAGTGTAGAAGAATTTGTAAATATGGTGAAACGCCTGGATTACGACGTTGACGTAAAAATAGGACGATGCGTCTTTGATGCGAAATCCCTGATGAGTGTCCTGATGATCGCCGGAAACCCGGATGCGGTTGTGGAAGCCCATACGAACGATATCGAAGCATTTAAAAAGAAATTTAAGGATTACCTTCAGTAAGAAAAAAAGTCGGAAAGGCACTGTGTGTAAGATGCATGGTGTCTTTTTTGATGCACGAAAAAGCGGGTGAAGTATCTTGCCGGGGAGACGTGTGCATGGTAAAATAAAGTCTATTGGGATGGAAATAAGAGAATCAAAAGAACGGGCTGATGTAGAAGAAGTTTTTCGTAAAAAAGGAGGTACAAAGTGGAAGAAGAGAAACTGGAAAGAAGCATCAGAAAATCAGAGATTCCCGGACTTACGAGGGAAGAGGAGGAAGCGCAGCTTGAAAAGGTCATCGGGATTGCCGAGCGGAATCTGGAGCAGGCGAAGGCAGATATCCGGTCGGCCAATGAGGATCTGGCGGATCTGATGGAGACGTATGACGCGAAAGAGGCGGAAGGTCTGGCGCTCTGGAACAATGCGACGGCGAAGCTGAATGCGTACCAGCACGGCATGGCGCGGCTGGAAAAAGCGAGAAAGAAGCCGTATTTCGGGCGGATTGATTTTCAGGATCCGCGGCTTTCGTTTTTAGAGTCCTATTACATCGGGCGCGTCGGCATTTCCGATGAGAAGGCGGAGCCGGTTGTGCTGGACTGGCGGGCGCCGATTTCCTCCGTCTATTATGAGAACAGCACCGGGCCGTGCAGCTATACGGTGAGTTCAGAGGGTACTTTTTCGATTGATCTGAAAAGAAAGCGGACGTATGAGATTGAAAATGACCATCTGAAAGACTTTTTTGATTCCGATGTGGTAGCGAACGATGAGCTGCTGACAAAGTATCTGGCGAAGAACAAAAAAGCGGTGCTCGGTGAGATCATTGCGACGATCCAGCAGGAGCAGAACCTCATTATCCGCAGATCCCCGAAGACGAATCTGATCGTACAGGGCGTGGCTGGCTCCGGAAAGACGACGGTGGCGATGCACAGGATTTCGTACATCCTCTATAATTACGAGGAGGACTTCCGGCCGGAGGATTTCTATATCATTGGAAGCAACCGCATTCTGCTGAACTACATTACCAGCGTTCTGCCGGAACTCGATGTGTACGGCATCCGTCAGATGACGATGGAGCAGCTTTTCATCCGGCTTCTGTATGAGGACTGGGACGAAGAAAAGTACATGGTACACACCATCGACCGCGCGGATGAGAAAAACAGCATAAAGGGCGGAAGCGGCTGGTTTTTCGATCTGGAAAATTTCTGCCGTACGTACGAGGCAGAGCAGATTCCGCGGGAGCCGGTGCGGCTGGAAAAAACGGGAACATTGCTTCTGGACGCCGAGTATATTGATAACTATTGCAGGGAGCAGTCCACACTTTCCATGGAAGGAAAGATGTGCATGCTGAACGAGATCCTGCTGGCAAAATTTGAGAATGAGGTTTCGGGAAAAGAAGTGACGTTTCCGGCGCGCGAAAAAAAGGCGCTGAAGCGGAAATACGAGAAATATTTTGGAGATGGAAAATGGCGGGGATCCATTTTTGATCTCTATTTACAGTTTCTGGAGCAGCAGGCGGAGAAAGGAAAAGCGGTGGAAGTGCCGGAAAACTCCTTTGATGTCTATGATCTGGCGGCGCTGGCATACCTCTATAAGCGGATCAAGGAAAACGATCCCGTGCGCGAGGCGAGCCATGTGGTCATCGACGAGGCGCAGGATTTCGGGATGATGGCTTACCAGGTGCTTCATTACTGTCTGCGTGACTGTACGTATACCATTATGGGAGATACGTCGCAGAATATCCATTTTTCCTACGGCCTGAACGACTGGGAGGAGCTGAAAAAGCTGATTCTGACCGGCACGTACGATGCGTTCGGCGTTCTGCGGAAGAGTTACCGGAACACGGTGGAGATCTCCGATTTTGCAAATGAAATCCTGCGGCACGGGGATTTTGCGATTTATCCGGTGGAGCCGGTGCTGCGGCATGGAACGACGGTGCAAAAGGAAGCGTTTGCGGATGAGGCTGCGCTTCTGGCAGCTGGAGTGCAGAAGATCAAAGCGTGGCAGGAGCAGGGATATGAGACAATTGCCGTTGTATGCCGGGATGAGGCAGAAGCGGCTGCGACGGCGCGGAAGCTGAAAAAATATGTGCCGGTTGTGGAGGAGGATCTCGAGACGGCAGAATTTGGCGAGGGCGTGATGGTGCTTCCGGTTGCGTATACGAAGGGACTCGAGTTTGACGCGGTGCTGCTTCTTGATCCGACAGAAGAAAAATATCCGGAGAATGACGGACAGGTAAAGCTGCTTTATGTAGCGGCAACGCGTGCGCTGCATGAGCTGGCAGTGCTGTATACGGGAAAACTCACAGGAATCCTTGCAAAGAAAGCGCCAAAGGGCCGTCACAATCAGGAATTTGCCATGGAGACGCTGACGAAGGCGAAAGAGTATGAGAAGGTTTCGCTGACGCAGAAGGAGGCGCGTGAGGAGAACCGCGCGATCGGCATCCAGGAGATGGACGAGCGGAACAGCCACGGACCAAAAAGGATTGTAATTAAGCCGGAGCAGATACCGGGAAGGGCGCCTGGAAATACAAGCACGACGGGAACAGCGGTGATGCCAAAAAGCAGTACGGGCATGCGGAAAGCAGCGGCAGAAACAGGAAAAGAAATTGCCGCAAAGACGATGCAGCAGCGTGCGCCGGAAGGAGTTTCTGCTGTCTTTGCCGGTGCCGCCTACCGTGGAAAGACAGGCGGCAAAGCACCGGGCAGCAGACCGGCGACTGCAGGAATACAGTCAGAAAAAGCTGAACAGCCAGAGCACATGAATACATCGCCCTACGCTTTTGGGGCAATTCCGGAAAATGAACTGCTGCGCATGAAGGGGCATTCGAGGATCAAGTGCGCGGTGAAATGGGCAAAGAAAGGAAAAGCAGCGGTTGAGATGGCGAGCATGTACGGCATTCTGCGCATCACGCCGATTACGCCGGAGGTCATCCGCATCAGCTTCGTAAAAGGTGTGACGGCAAAAGTCCAGGACACGTACTGGAAGCCAAAGGCGGATACCTCGTTCCCCTGGAGTGCAAAGGAATCGAAGACGGCGGTTCTTGTTGAGACAGAGAAGCTGCGTGTCATGGTGGAAAAAAAGGACGGCGCGGTGCAGTTCTTTACGCCGGATCACAAACTGGTTCTTTCCGAGAAACGAGACGAGCCGCGCATGATCGACGGCGGCATGACATGGACATTCTTTGACTGGAGCGGTTCCGAAAAGCTGAAAGCCAAGGGCATTCTCTCGACAGAGTGGCTGGATCTGACCGCGAAGGCGCGCTACGTCTCGTTTGGCGGAAAGCAGGCGCGGATGCCGCTTGTCGTCTCAAACCGCGGCTATGGTATTGCAGCCGCCGCTTCCAGAACGGCACTGCTGTGCAATGTGCGGACGTTTGGAACGTATCTTCATACCGCCGGGGACGGACAGATCGATTATTACTTTATTCTCGGAAAAGACCGGGATGAAATTATAAAACAGTATAAAGAGCTATAAAAGGAGCAGACATTTCATGAAAACTCTGGTAATTGCAGAAAAACCATCTGTGGCACGCGATATTGCACGCGTGCTCGGATGTGCGAAAAAAGAAAACGGAGCACTGGAAGGAAACCAGTATATTGTGACCTGGGCGCTCGGCCACCTCGTGACCTTAAAAGACCCGGAGGACTATGATAAAAAGTATAAGGAATGGAATATGGCAGTTCTGCCGATGATGCCGGAGAAACTGCAGATCAAGGTCATTCCGCAGACGGGAAAACAGTATCACGCTGTGACGACACAGCTTGCGCGGAAAGATGTCGGTGAGGTGGTCATTGCGACAGATGCCGGCCGTGAAGGCGAGCTGGTGGCGCGGTGGATTCTTGACAAGGCGCACAATCAGAAGCCGTGTAAGCGTCTCTGGATTTCGTCCGTTACCGACAAGGCAATCCGTGAGGGATTTGCCAGCCTGAAAGATGCGAAAGAGTACGATAATCTCTACCGGGCTGCTGTTTCCCGTGCAGAGGCGGACTGGCTTGTCGGCATTAACGCAACGCGGGCACTGACATGCAAATACAATGCACAGCTTTCCTGCGGCCGTGTGCAGACACCGACGCTCGCCATGATTGCACAGCGCGAGCAGGAAATCCGAGAATTTGTCCCGAAGCCGTACTACACCGTAACGGCAGCAGCAGGCGGCGCAGTATACACCTGGAAGGATGAAAAATCGGGCGGAACACGGATTTCTGATCCGGAAAAGGCAAAGCAGATCGCAGAAAAAGCAAAACGGTATCCGCTTGTCCTGCAAAAAGTAGAAAAGAAGAAAAAACAGAAAGAGGCGCCGCTGCTCTACGATCTGACGGAGCTGCAGCGCGATGCCAGTGCACGGTTCGGTTATTCGGCAAAACAGACCCTGAATCTGATGCAGAGCCTCTATGAGACGCACAAAGTCCTCACGTATCCGCGGACGGATTCGCGGTATCTGACAAAGGATATTGTACCGACTTTAAAAGAGCGCCTCGATGCCGTGAGTATCGGGCCGTACAAGACGCTGGCACAGCAGGCGAAGCGCCGTCCGCTGAAGGAAAAGCCAGGTTTTGTGAATGATGCAAAGGTTTCCGACCACCACGCCATTATCCCGACGGAGCAGTATGTGCAGCTTTCTGCACTTTCCAATGAGGAACGCCGCATTTATGATCTCGTGGTGCGCCGTTTTCTTGCGGTGCTGCTGCCGCCCTGCGTATACGAGGAGACTGTGATCCAGGCTTCCATCGAAAAAGAATGCTTTACGGCGCGTGGAAAGCGCATGGTCGAGAAAGGCTGGCAGGAGGCGTACGAGGATAACCGGTATGACGACGAGGACGAGGCGAAAGAAGAGGTGCGGGAGCAGAATCTGCCGCTTTTGCAGGCAGGCATGAAGTTCGACCAGCCAAAGATCAGCCTCCGGGAGGGAAAGACAAAGCCGCCGGCACGCTTTACGGAAGGAACGCTGCTTTCCGCGATGGAGAATCCGGTCCGTTACATGGAAAACCGCGACAGCAGTCTTGTGAAAACGATCGGCGAGGCGGGCGGCCTTGGAACGGTTGCGACCCGCGCAGATATCATTGAGAAGCTGTTCCGCAGCTTTCTGCTGGAGAAAAAGGGGAATGAGATCTATCTGACCTCGAAAGCACGCCAGCTTCTGAAGCTGGTGCCGGCGGATCTCAAAAAGCCGGAGCTGACGGCAAGCTGGGAGATGCAGTTAAACGACATTGCAAAGGGAAAGAAGCGGCGCGATGTGTTTATGAAGGAGATCCGCAGCTACACGGTGGAACTGATCGATGAGATCAAGACGGAAGAGGGAACGTTCCGCCACGACAACCTGACGAACAAGAAGTGCCCGAACTGCGGAAAACGGCTGCTTGCGGTGAATGGAAAGAACGCAAAACTGCTCGTCTGCCAGGACAGAGAGTGCGGCTACCGTGAAACGGTTTCCCGTACGACGAATGCGAGATGCCCGGTCTGCCATAAGCGCATGGAGATGATCGGAAAAGGCGAGGATGCGACGTTTGTCTGCTCCTGCGGGCACAAGGAGCGCATGACAAAATTCCAGGAGCGCCGCAAAAAAGAGGGCGGAGGCGTGACGAAGCGGGATGTGGCAGCCTACCTGAAAAAACAGAAAAAAGAGGCCGAAGAGCCGGTAAACAATGCATTTGCCGCGGCATTAAAAGGAATCAAATTATAAAAAACGGAGCGTGTCTGCCAGAATGGAAAAAGCGATGGCAGGCGCGCTTCTTTTGTTAAAATCGTAGAGAAAAGAGTCAAAAAAATAGATTGTTTTATGCAGAGTTATGCCGTAAAATAGAAACAAATGGGATAGAAAACCAAAAATTCTGAAAATAAAAAACAGGAGGTTTTTCAATGAAACAGACAGATTTGGAAAAGCTGCTGGCGGATATGTCGCTGAAAGAGAAAGTGGACCAGATGCTTCAGTTAAGCGGAGCATTTTATCTGGGAGATGAAAACAGCGTCCTGACCGGTCCGGCAAACGATATGGGAATCGGAAAAGAGGATCTTGAGATGGCAGGCTCCATTCTGGGAGCAGCAGGCGCCGATACGATGAAAAAACTGCAGGACGACTATATGGCAAAACAGCCGCATCACATCCCGATGCTGTTTATGATGGATGTAATTCACGGCATGAAGACGATTTTCCCGGCGCCGCTGGCGCAGGGGGCCACCTTTGATCCGGAACTCTCCGGCGAATGCGCATCCGCAGCTGCAAAAGAAGCATCCGCAGCCGGACTTCACGTTACCTTTTCCCCGATGGTGGATCTTGTGCGCGATGCAAGATGGGGCCGTGTCGTGGAATCCACAGGCGAAGATCCATACCTGAACAGCCGCTTTTCCGAGGCGATCGTAAAAGGCTTCCAGGGCGATGATTTAAAAACACCGGGAAAAGTTGCCTCCTGCATCAAACACTTTGCAGGCTACGGCGGAGCAGTCGCAGGAAGAGATTACAACACCGTAGAGCTCTCAGAGCATACCTTCCGTGAATTCTATCTTCCGGCATACAAAGCAGGCATTGATGCGGGCGCAGCGATGGTGATGACATCATTTAACACGATCAACGGCGTTCCGGCGAGCACCAACAAATGGCTGATGCGCGATATCCTGCGCGGCGAGATGGGATTTGACGGCGTGCTGATTTCTGACTTTGCAGCCATTCTGGAAACCGTTGCCCACAGAAGCTCGAAAGATGCCGCCGATGCAGCGAAAAAAGCGCTGGAGGCAGGCGTGGATATTGATATGATGACATCCGTTTACGCCGCAAACCTCTGCCGTCTCGTAGAAGAAGGTGAAGTGGACGAGCATCTGATTGACGAGTGCTGCCTGCGGATTCTGGAGCTGAAAAACAAACTGGGACTGTTTGAAAATCCATATAAAGATGCGGATGCCGAGAAAGAGAAAGCATACAGCCTCTGCCCGGAGCATCGTACACTGGCGAAAAAAGCAGCGGAGGAATCCTTCGTCCTGCTGAAAAATGACGGTGTACTGCCGCTCGACACTGCGAAAAAGATCGCATTTGTCGGCCCGTATACCAACAATCATGAAATCAAGAGCAGCTGGTCCTTCACCGGCGACAGCAAGGACTGCGTGACGATTCAGGAAGCAGCCGAGAAAGTATTCGACGCATCACGCACCACGTATGCAGAAGGATGCCCGGTTATCGGAAACGATGTGGAGCTGATCGGATTTACCGAGACGACACCGAAAAAATACAGTGAGGAAGAGCTTGCTGCCATGGAGCAGAGCGCACTACAGGCAGCAAAAGAGGCCGATCTCGTGGTAATGCCGATGGGTGAGCATTATCTGCAGAGCGGCGAGGCGACCAGCCGTGCCATGATCGATGTGCCGGAGATCCAGATGGAGCTGTTCCGAAAAGTGATGGCCGTTAACCCGAATGTTGTTGTTGTTCTGTTCAATGGCCGTCCGCTTGATCTGCGTGAGATCAGTGCAAAAGCAAAAGCCGTTCTCGAGGTATGGTTCCCGGGAACAGAGGGCGGAAGTGCCGTTGTGGATGTTCTGACCGGAAAGAAAAATCCATCCGGCCATCTGCCGATGAGCTTCCCGTACTGCGTGGGCCAGGCGCCGGTCAGCTACAACGAGTATTCCACCGGAAGACCGAATCTGCCGGGCATGAAAGAGCGGTTCCGCTCCAAATATCTCGATATTCCGAACGCACCGCTGTATCCGTTTGGTTACGGACTTTCCTATACCACGTTTGATATTTCCGCGGTAACACTGGATCAGAACGAGATGGATAAAAACGGCAGAATTGCAGCGCATGTGACCGTGAAAAATACAGGTGATACGGCTGGCTGTGATGTTGTACAGCTGTACATCCGTGATGATTATTCCGATGTGGTTCGTCCGGTGCGAGAGCTGAAAGGCTTCCGAAGAGTAGAGCTTGCTCCGGGCAAAGAGCAGGAAGTGACCTTCTATATTACCGAAGAAGATCTGCGCTACTACCGTCTCGACGGAACCTTTGGAAGCGAGCCTGGAACGTTTACCGTATTTGTCGGTGACAGCAGCACGACGGAAAACAGTGCGGTATTTACACTGAAATAAATGCAGCAGGAAAAAGGAGAAAACTTATGGAGAAAACAACGAAAAACGGAATCCACCGCATCACACAGGCAGACGGAAAAACGATTGCCTGGGCGGAGGAGTCCGGTGTAAAGGTATTGGAAAAAGATGGATATTACTTTAAAGATCTTGCAAAAACCGGCGAACTGCTGCCGTACGAGGACTGGCGTCTTTCCGATGAGGAGAGAGCGGCAGACCTTGCGGGTCGTCTTTCGATTGAAGAGATTGCAGGCCTTATGCTGTACTCGCCGCACCAGGCGGTACCGCCGATGCCGGGCGGACCATTCCAGGGAACGTTTGACGGAAAAACGTATCTCGAATCCGGCAAAGAGCCGTATGCCATTTCTGACCAGCAGAAGGAATTTCTGGAGGACGAACACATCCGTCATATTCTGCTGACGAATGTAGAAAGCCCGGAAATCTCCGCAAAGTGGAGCAATGAGCTGCAGAAACGGGCAGAGACACTGCCGTATGGTATTCCGATCAACCTCTCCTCTGATCCGCGGAACGGAGCAAAGGATTCCGGCGCAGAGTTCAAGAGCGGCGGAAGCGAGATCAGCAAATGGCCGGAGGGTGTCGGCTTTGCAGCATGCTTTGACCCGGAAGTAGCCGGACAGTTTGCAAAGGATGCCTCCCGTGAATACCGGGCACTCGGCATCACAACGGCACTCGGACCGCAGATCGACCTCTGCACCGAGCCGAGATGGATGCGCTTTGTCGATACGTTAGGCGAAGAAGTGGAGATGTCCAAAAAGCTTACCAAAGCGTACTGTGACGGTATGCAGACAACGGAAGGGGAAGCAGACGGCTGGGGAAAAGACAGCGTCAACACGATGGTCAAACACTGGCCGGGCGGCGGCACCGGAGAGGCTGGACGCGATGCACACTATGCATTCGGACAGTTTGCCGTTTATCCGACCGGAAATTTTGAGGAGCATTTAAAACCGTTTACCGAGGCAGCCTTCCACCTGGACGGACCGACTGACTGCGCATCCGCGGTTATGCCGTACTACACCGTATCCTACGGCGTGGACAAGAAAAACGGCAAGAACGTCGGAAACTCCTACAGCGAGTACCTGATCAAGGATTTGCTGCGCGGAAAATATGAATTTAAAGGCATTGTCTGCACCGACTGGGGCATTACCCAGGATCCGGAGAAGACGATTGAGGGATTTGGAAGCCGCTGCTACGGCGTGCAGGATATGACCGAGGCAGAACGGTGTCTGCTGGCGATCACAAACGGCGTTGACCAGTTCGGCGGAAACAGCGAGTCCGGTCCGATTGTCGAGGCATATAAGATCGGCTGTGAGAAATACGGCGAGAAAGCGATGCGTGAGCGCATGGAGCTGTCCGCCAAACGTCTTCTGATCAACATTTTCCACTGCGGCTTGTTTGAGGACCCGTATCTTGATCCGGAAGAATCCGCAAAGATTGTAGGATGCGAAGAGTTCTGCCGCCATGGCTATGAGGCACAGCAGAAATCCATCGTCCTGCTGAAAAACAGTGCGAAACGTGCACCGGAAGGACAGAAGGGTGTGCTGCCGCTGAAGAAAGGTTTGAAGGTTTATATTCCGGAGAGAAAGATCGGACCGTCCAAAGCGTTCTTCCGCATCGATCTGCCGGCAAAAACCGAAGATCCGCTGCCGGATGGACTGCCGTCCAAGTACGGTACACGCGTGGCATCACCGGAGGAGGCCGATGTGGCGCTGGTATTTATCGAAAGCCCGGCATGCAACCCGTATTCCACCGAAGATCTTGCGAACGGCGGCAACGGATATCTGCCGATTACACTGCAGTACCGCCCGTATACGGCGAAAAAAGCGCGTGAGGTGAGCATTGCCGGCGGTGATTTCCGCGAGAATTTCACGAACCGCAGCTATCTTGGAAAGACAAACACTGCCTACAACGAGGCTGATCTCGACAATATTCTCGAATGCCGCCGCGCGATGGGCGACAAGCCGGTGATCGTCTGCGCAACCGTCAACAACCCGATGGTGATGCATGAATTTGAAGCCGAAGCCGATGCGATCGTCGCAGAGTTCGGTGTTTCGAGAGCCGCTGTGCTCGACGTTGTCTTCGGCGGTTACAACCCGACCGGCCGTCTGCCGATCCAGATGCCGAAGGATATGGATGCGGTTGAGGAGCAGAGTGAGGACCGTGCGTTGGATATGGAAACCTATATTGACAGCGAAGGACATAACTATGACTACGGTTATGGCATGAATTACGAAGGCGTTCTTCCTGCATGGAAAAAGTAAAAGAATAACAGAAAACCTGATCGGCACCGGGACCGCGTGTGTTTCGGTGCCGATATTGGAAACAAAAGACAGAATAAGGAGGACTTAAAAAGAGATGATTGTTCCAAAATATTTCGAAGATTTCGATCACCTGCATGTGAATACCATGCCGAACCGTGCCTACTACATTCCGGCATCCCGCCGCATGGAGGATCTGGTGGAGAACCGGGAGGCGTCGGACCGCTTTTTCCTGCTTTCCGGCGACTGGAAATTCCGCTATTTTACCAGTGTTTACGATGTAAAAGAGGAGTTTTTCGCAGAAGGATACGACACTTCTGCATTCGAGACGATTCCGGTGCCGTCCGTCTGGCAGAATTATGGCCATGACCACCATCAGTATACGAATGTCCGCTACCCGTTCCCGGTGGATCCGCCGTATGTGCCGTATGAGAACCCGTGCGGTGCGTACGTGAGAACGTTCGAGTGGAAAAAACAGGAGGAAGCACCGAGGGAATTCCTGAATTTTGAGGGCGTGGATTCCTGTTTCTACGTGTGGATGAACGGCAGCTTCGTCGGCTACAGCCAGGTGTCTCATTCTACGAGTGAATTTGATGTAACAGACTTCTTAAAAGATGGCACCAACATCATCGCCGTACTGGTGCTGAAATGGTGCGATGGAAGCTATCTCGAGGATCAGGACAAATTCCGCATGAGCGGCATTTTCCGCGATGTTTATCTGCTTGCAAGACCAGAAAAAGGCATCCGCGATTACTTTGTAAAGGCAGCGCCGGACGCATCGTACCAGAATGGAGAAGTTTCGATTGCGATTACCTGGAATGACGGGGAACCGCAGGAAGGAACGGCAAAGCTGTTTGATGCAGAAAATCATCTTGTGGCAGAGGCAGCGTTTGGCGGCGATACGGTTCAGATGCATGTAAAAGATGCACATCTGTGGAATGCCGAGGAGCCGTATCTGTATACGCTGGTGCTGGAGACGGCGGGTGAGGTGATCACTGATCATGTCGGCATCCGTGAGATCCACGCGAAGGACGGTGTGCTGTACCTGAACGGCGTGAAGATCAAATTCCACGGAACAAACCGCCACGACAGCGATCCGGTGACGGGATTTGCAATCAGCCTTGCACAGATCAAAAAAGATCTGAAGGTAATGAAAGAGCACAACATCAATGCGATCCGGACCAGCCATTACCCGAATGCGCCGTACTGTTATCAGCTTTATGACCGTCTCGGTTTTTATGTCATCGATGAGGCGGACAATGAGAGCCACGGCACAGAGGCAATTTATGCGGATTACACGAGCTGGGAAGAGTATGCGAAGAACTGGAATAAACTAATTGCGAACAATCCGGTATTTACCGAGGCAACCGTAGACCGCACACAGCGTTGCGTGGAGCGCGATAAAAACCGCCCGAGCGTTGTCATCTGGTCGATGGGAAATGAGTGCGCATACGGCTGTACCTTCGAGGCGGCCTTAAAGTGGACGAAGGAATTTGATTCGACGCGTCTGACGCACTATGAGTCGGCACGGTATGTGGATGATCCGAAGAAATACGATTACAGCAACCTCGACCTCTACAGCCGCATGTATCCATCACTCGAGGAGATCAAAAAAGAGCTGGTGGAGTACGGGGATAAGCCGTATATCATGTGCGAATACTGCCATGCGATGGGCAACGGCCCGGGAGATCTTGAAGACTACTTTGAACTGATCCACAGCGAGGAGAAGATGTGCGGCGGCTTTATCTGGGAGTGGTGCGACCACGCGATTGATATGGGAAAAACGATCGAGGGAAAGAAGATGTACGCGTACGGCGGCGACCACAACGAGTATCCGCACGACGGCAACTTCTGCATGGACGGACTTGTTTATCCGGACCGCACACCGCATACGGGACTGATGGAATTTAAAAACGTGTATCGTCCGGTGCGCGTGACGGGATATGATGCCGAAAAGGGTACACTGACCATCAAAAACTATATGAATTTTGTGAATCTGAAAGATTACGCTGTGCTCGGCTATGAGGTGCTTGTGGACGGCGAAGTGACGGAGAGCGGCAAGATTACAGATGAAGCACTGCTGGAGCTTGCGGCAGGCTGTGAGAAGACGATTCCGCTTGCCATTTCCGTGCCGGAGCAGGGAAAATGTGCGCTGAAGGTTACCTGGTATCAGAAACAGGCCACTGAGGTGCTGCCGGAGCAGTTCGAACTGGGATTTGAAGAAGTTCCGGTGAAAACGAAAGACAATCAGAACCAGAAGGCAAAAGAGATGATGAAGCGCCCGGAGGGAACGGCTTCGTTTGGATGGAAAGAGGACGATCATTATCTGACGGTATCGACGGAACAGTTCAGCTATACCTATAATAAGTTCACCGGCCTGTTCGAGGAAATGTGCTATGCCAACCAGAATCTGATCGACCGCCCGATGGAGCTGAACATCTGGCGTGCGCCGACAGACAATGACCGCAATATCAAGAATACCTGGATGCGTGCGCAGTATGACCGCACCGTGACGCGGGCGTATGAGACAACGGCAAAAGAAGAAAACGGCTGCGTGGAGATCGAGACAAGCTATTCGATTTCGTCTCCGGCTCTGCAGCGGATCCTTGCAGGTGTGATCAAATGGACAATTTACAGCGACGGAACGACCGATGTCCATGTAGAAGCAAAGAAAGACCCAGTATTCCCGGTTCTGCCGCGTTTTGGCCTGCGCCTGTTCCTGCCGGAATCGTTTGCAAAACTGACCTACTGCGGCCTCGGCCCGGTGGAGAGCTACGTGGATAAGCACCAGGCAAGCTATCACGGCGTTTTCCACAGCACACCGGCAGAACAGCAGGAGGACTATATCCGCCCGCAGGAGAACGGCAGCCACTACGACTGCGATTATGCAAGTCTTGCCAGTGATCGTGCGGTATTGACGGCAGTGGGCGAGAAAACCTTCTCATTCCAGGCATCTATTTACACGCAGGAGGAGCTGACCGCGAAAGCCCACAACTATGAGCTTCGGCCGTGCGGAAGCACTGTTTTCTGCATCGACTACCGCCAGGCCGGGATCGGATCGGCAAGCTGCGGACCGATGCTGCTGGAAAAATATCAGCTGAAAGAAACCGAAATCAGCTTCGATGTGCGGCTGAAACCGAAACTGCTGTAAAGTGTAGAATTTGAAAAATAAGAAAAGCGCTGTGCCCTCTCTCTGAAAGGTGAGGGAACGGCGCCTTTTTATATGATGTACAAAAAAGTCTTGATAAACCTATTGAATTACTATGAATACAGGATTATAATGGACGAAATTATAATTCAAATCTAATCCAGGTGATTCTGGAAAGAGAAAAGGGAAGGAGAAAATCAAGCATGAGTGAAATTACAAGAGATGAGGCATTTACGTTATTAAAAAAATACAACAAAGATCCCTTCCATATTCAGCATGCGCTTACCGTAGAGGCCGTGATGAAATGGTATGCAAGAGAGCTTGGCTATGGGGCAGAAGAGGAGCACTGGGGTATTGTCGGACTGCTGCATGACATTGATTTTGAGCTGTATCCGGCAGAGCACTGCCTGAAAGCACCGGAGCTTCTGCGGGAAGGCGGCGTGTCGGAAGATATCATTCATGGTGTCGTTTCCCATGGCTGCGGCATTACCATTGAGTGTGGCGTCACACTGGATGTGGAGCCGGTGCATGAGATGGAAAAAGTTCTGTTTGCAGCAGATGAGCTGACGGGACTGATCTGGGCAGCTGCGCTGATGCGGCCTTCGAAGAGCACAAAAGACATGGAACTGAAATCCCTGAAGAAAAAATATAAGAGCAAAGGCTTTGCGGCTGGATGTTCGCGGAAAGTCATTGAGCGGGGCGCCGAGCAGCTTGACTGGCCGCTGGAAAAACTGCTGACTATGACAATGCAGGCCATGGCTGACAGCGAGGATGAGATCAAACGGGAAGTAGAAGCGGAGCAGAACGCATAAAAAACTGCCCGAATTTCAACAGAAAAACTGGAATTCGGGCAGTTTTTTTATGCATGGCGCATCTTTTTCCCAGGCATTACCATTTCTTTTTTCGTCAGACGGTAAAATTCTACATGATTTCCAATGAATTTTTGAACCAGAGATACGGTTCGTCCCGTCATAAAAGCACAGAAGAAAGTTCCGATGCCGATTCCGTAAAGATGGTGAAGGATTACAAGGGACAGGATTACGGTCGTTGTCAGACAGGTGAGATCAAAGGTTGTCTTGATCTGGTTATACTTTTTATGCAGAAGTTCCGACAGATCCCGCGGAAAAATATCGGTCGGGACAATCGGCAGCAGGCAGTTGTTGGCGAGGCAGATGCCGAAGCACATCAGAAGAAATCCGGTGAAAAAGCAGACCACATTCAGCGACAGAACATTTGGCAGCAGGGTAACCCAGGTATTGTGTACATCGATCATTTTTCCGAATCCGATGCCGACAACAAAAGAAAACAGATAGCCGGGACAGAACGAACGCTTCAGGACCATCAGGGTGATGACAAGCAGCGTTTGAAAGATATAGTTCCACGTTCCGAAACTGAAAACTGGAAACGCTGTGCTGAGGATGAGCGGCACGGAGGAAATTGTTGAAATTCCAAATACGCTTTTTGACATCAGATCAATGGCAAGAGGGTTGATCAGAAGCACGATCAGAAGCGCCGCTTCGCCTGGAAGATGAAATTTTCTGGTATTCATGAGTAAAAATCCTTCTTTCCTGAGAATGAAATTACGTTAAGGTCTTGAAACTATGCTTATTATAGACACAGAAACCGATAAAAACAAATGATTATTTTGAATGAATTGATTCTAAAATTAAATGAAAAGTGGTATGATAGATGCAGAACAGGAAAAGAGGCTATCTATGAATATCGAGTATTTAAAATATTTTGCAGAGCTGGCAAAACTGCAGCACTACGGAAAAGCGGCAAAAGCGCTGAATATTTCCCAGCCGGGGCTCAGCCATGCGATCAAGACACTGGAGGACGAGTACGGTGTTCCGCTCTTCCAGAAAGAAGGACGAAACGTGAGCCTGAGCCGCTACGGAAAAGAATTGATGCAGGATGTCGAGGAGATTCTGGACGCATATCTTCGAATGGAGGAGCGGGCGGCAGGCCTTCGGACGGAAGAAAAGACAGTGCGGATCGGAACCGTATATCCGCTCGCGGCAGGAACAATACCACATATGCTGCGGGAATTCGGCGCGACCTTCCCGTTTATCATCTACAACCGCCTGACCCCAGAGATCGAGGAGGGTCTGCTGGATGGAAAATACGATATCGGCTTCTGCTCAGAATTGCTGAAATCCGAAGAACTCGAATATTATCCCCTCCGGGAATCTTACATCGCGGCCGCTGTCCCGGAAGGTCATCCGCTGGAGGGGAAAGAGAACATCACACTAAAAGAAGCAGCCAAGTATCCGCAGGTCATGTTTTCCAGGACGAGCGGCTTCCGCAGCCTCCAAGAGCAGATCTTCGCCGAACAGGGCATCCAGGTAAAACCCGTGTGTGAGGCCGAAGAAATCGAAGTCATCACCGGCCTTGTGGAAAATGGTTTTGGAATATCTATCCTCCCCTACATGGACATCGTCCGCCTCCATCACATCACCGCAATCCCGGTGCAGACCTCAAGCTGGAAATCAAAATTCTACATCGCCAGAAGAAAATACGGAATCCGCACAGCGCAGGAAGAGGCGTTTTTTCAGCATTGGAGGAAATGACGGGCAGGAAATTTTATGGTATAGTAAAACAAAATCTAAGTGAAAAAGGTGAGATACAAAATGATCAGTGAAAAAATTTTTGAGCTAATTCTTCGAAACGGCATGACCCAGAAAGAATTCTCCGAAGAAACCGGAATTTCCCAGAGCACCATCAGCGACTGGAAAAGAAAGGGCACGAATCCGTCGGCGGATAAAATACTGAAAATCTGCGAAGTGCTGAAGGTTACGCCGTATGAACTTCTGGGGGAGAATGAGACAGAGCGAAATGCGGGAAATCCGGAAATGAGCGCAGGAAATGAAACAGAAAAAATCATTTTGGAAGGCTTTCGGAATCTGTCAGACAGAAAAAAAGAACGAATCCTGGGATATCTGGCAGCATTGCAGGAGGATTAAGATGAAACAGAAACCATCCTATCTGCCAAAGAAATATAAGTATTCTGCCCGTTCCGGCAATCTGAAAGCGGAGGCAGTGGGGGTTGTGAAAGGGGAGAAGCATTTTCCGGTTTTTGAAGGAGATGTTGTTTTTAAACCGCTTACAAAATCTAAACCGCTGTCTACGCCGCTGTTCGCCTATGCTGAGGTTTTCTGGTCATGGGTGATTGATGCGTATTTTATGCCGGCGCCGCAGTATCAGCTTGCGTTTTGCGAAGGGTATGAGGCGGAGGTGGAGAAATATTACGATTATGGAACAGTTTCACCGATGATTTACGGGGAAGGAGAACATCTGCTGAATCTGCTGGAGTTCTTTCGAAAATATCCTGACGACAAAGTCCATATTGATGACTACGTCAATTACTGCCAGATGTTCTACGACTACACCGAAATCCTCGAATCCGACTATTTCCAGACCCACCCGGCGATGGCGGAGGAGCTGGTACTGCAGATTCTCGTTTCGATTTTGAAAGGCGATCAGAACTACCATTACGAAAACATCGCATTTGTCTGCCGTGAAGACGATAAGATTCTGCGTCTGGCGCCGATGATTGATCATGAGTTTTCAACATATTTCATGTTCCCGGACAGTATGCCGCGGCAGATGTACTGGTTTGAACTGGAAAAAGGCCCGGGCTACCCCGAGACGGCCAATTCAGATGCTTATCTGATCGGCAAAGCACGGTACAAAGACCATGACGAAAAAAAAGCCAGAGAGTATGAAGTGAAATACAGCGGAAAAGAAAAGCAGATCAATTTTGAAGTCGTAAACAGCGTATCGGTTTATGAAATTAAAAAAATTATGCAGCAGATGCGGGAAATCCTTGAAAAATAAGCATCTGTAACCGCCAGTTGACACATTTCCAGCCCGATTTGGTAGAAGGCAACCGGAAAAAATGATAGGATTTGAAGCAGAAACAGCCAATCCATTTCCAAAACAGAAATGAATAGAATGGCTGTGAGCTGCAGCAAAAAGATTACTGAAAAAGAGCTGGAAAACAGAAGAAAACAAATATGATTTTGGCAGAAAAAATCACAGAAGCGAGAAAGAAAAATGGATGGTCACAGGAAGAGATGGCGGAGAAACTTTCCGTCTCGCGGCAGGCGGTATCCAAATGGGAGAGTGCACAGTCCACGCCGGATTTGCAGAAAGTGCTCCGTCTTGCTGAAATCTTTGGTGTCAGCACCGACTATCTGTTAAAAGACGAATTAAAATCAGAGACAGGAACAGAAATACTGGAATACGCCGCAGAGGAGTCATCCGTGCGGAGTGTATCGATGGAAGAAGCAAACGCGTTCATGGAATGGAGACGGAAAACAGGGCCGACACTCGCCGGAGCTGTTGCGCTCTGTATCATCAGCCCGGCGCTGCTGATCTTCCTTGCCGGACTTTCCGATTCCCATATAGAAAACATCAGCGAAAACATGGCAACGGGAGCAGGCATCTCCGTTTTGTTGTTGCTGGTTGCCGCTGCTGTTGTGATTTTCGTATCCTACAGTATTCACGGACAGCAGTATGAATATCTGGAAAAGGAGAGAATAGAAACTGCCTATGGTGTAACCGGCCTTGTTCAGGAACGGAAAAAGGACTACGAAAGCACCTTTACCAGAGGAATCGCCGCCGGTGTTACCCTCTGTATTCTGGCAGTTATCCCGATGTTCGCTGCCATTGCATTCAGCCAGCCGGACTACATCATCACAGCCACCGTATCCATCCTGCTGCTTCTGGTCGCCGTTGGTGTCTTTTTCATTGTGCGGGTCAGCACCATAAATGGAAGCTACGTCATCCTGCTGCAGGAAGGCGAATATACACCGGAAGAAAAACGATACAAAAAGAAAACAGAAGTTTTTACAACCGCCTACTGGTGTATTGTCACCGCCATCTATCTTGTATGGAGCTTCCAGACGAGAGAATGGGATAAAACCTGGATCCTATGGGCTGTTGCCGGTGTTCTGTTCGGCGGTGTGAGGGCAGTTATGCGGGGCAGAATAAAAGAAAAATAAAAAACAGAGAAAAACGATTTTTCTGTCGCAAAATCCCTCTCTGACGTGTTAAAATAAAACATAATACGTTTGGCAGAAAAGAGGGAATTGAGTATGAAATATGCCTACAAAAACGGAAAAATCCTAAACGGAACGAAAGATATGCAGGTTCAGACCGGTCTGATCATTCTGACGGAAGGAGAAAAAATCGCAGCGATTGTCCCGGAAGAAACCAGACTTTCCGGCTATACGGAGATAGATCTGCAGGGAAAATACATCATGCCCGGACTGATCAACATGCATGTCCATCTCGCAGGCAATGGAAAACCGCAGAAGAAGCAGCGCGACAACGCAAAACTCGTCAAAACCCTGATGAGCAACAGAATTTCCCGCGCGATCGCCTACCGCATGGTAGCAGGCTTCGCAAAAGATGAACTGCTAAGCGGCGTTACCACGATCCGCACGGTCGGTGGTCTTGGCACTTTCGATACACGGCTGCGCGATGAAATCAAAGCCGGTAAAAAGACCGGCCCGAGAATCCTTGCCGCAAACGAGGGAATCTCTGTACCGGGCGGGCACATGGCAGGTTCGGTAGCGATCGCAGCAGAGAGTATCGATGCGGCAGTCGCCCATGTAGATGAGGCAAAATGCGAAAATGTCAACCTGATCAAGCTGATGATCACCGGCGGTGTGCTGGATGCCAAAGAAAAAGGCGTTCCGGGAGAACTCAAAATGGCACCGGAAATGGTAAAAGCCGTCTGTAACCGGGCGCATGCACTCGGCTATCAAGTCGCCGCCCATGTCGAATCGCCGCAGGGTGTCCGCGTGGCACTGGAAAACGGTGTGGATTCGATCGAGCACGGTGCAAAAATGGATGACGATATGATTCGCCTGTTCAAAGAAAAGAATGCATTTCTATGTACGACACTGTCCCCGGCCCTGCCGTATGCGCTGTTCGACCGTTCCATCACCAACGCAACTGAGATAGAGCAGTTCAATGGTAACGTTGTTTTCGAAGGAATCATAGATTGTGCGAAAAAAGCCATCGCCAACGACATCCCCGTCGTCCTCGGAAACGATGTCGGCTGTCCGTGGATCACGCAGTACGACTTCTGGCGGGAACTCTTTTACATCCATAAATATGTCGGCGTCTCCAACGCCTTCGCGCTTTACACCGCAACCGCCCGCGCCGCCGAAATGGCCGGAATCGGAGCCGAAACCGGAACCATCGAGCCCGGCAAATCCGCCGATCTTATCGTGACCGTCGAAAACCCGCTTGAGGATCTTCGTGCTCTCCGCAAAGTAGAGATGGTCGTCACACAGGGAAGAAAAATCGATCATCCTCAGGTAAAAATCAATCCGGTGGTCGCGGCAGAGCTGGATCAATTTCTGGTGGAATAAAGGATACGACGGAGAAGACAAAAAAGATGGAAGAGAACAAAGAATCACAGGAAAATTTACAGGAAAAAAGAGAACAGGCTCTTTGGAGGCTTCATGAGGAACGGACAGAAGAAGCCCTGTGGGACTGCGTTGTCGCGTTCCAGGAGTTTGAATTCCATACGTATTCCGGTCTGCCGTATTCCTACCATATGAAATATGGAAGAAGCGGCACCTACACCAAAGAACTCTGGATCGACCGCCGGGAGAAAAGTAAAAGCCTTGTCTGGAGTTCCGTCCGGGCTGCGTATCATAAGGTGCTGGAACTGCAGGAAGAAAGTGCAAGACCAGTTGTCGATCGCCCGAAGGATCTGGGGGATATCCGCGGAATTACGTATATCTACGGGATTTTTTACGCGTTCGGGCTGCTGGAAATGCCGGAGAAGGCAAAAGAGAAACTCGCCATGCAGACGGAGGTACAAAAAACGCCGGAAAAATAAAGTTTCAGCCAATGCAGGACTTGACAACCACTAAATGGGTGGTATAATCTAAAAATATCGAGAGCCGAAAAAGCAATCGAAGCAAAAAAACAAAGCGTAGAAGAGACGAGTAAATCACAGCGAATGTGACAGAGAGAAACCCCATCTGGTGGTGCAAGGGTTTTCGCAGGAACGTGATCGAAGACCAGCTCTGAGCGGCCCCAATCCGGCCCGGTGATTCCGTTATCGTCAAATGAAGTGGTTTGAAAAAACAAAATGGGTGGAACCGCGGTGAATGAAAATACATCGTCCCTTTTGACAGCACAGGCGTGTCAAAAGGGACTTTTTTTGTGACAATTCAGAGCCATGCAAAAGGGAAGAAAAAATCGCGAAGCATGCTTGCATGAGTGAGCGCTTTTTTCCTGAATTTCATATGGCGAGAAGCCACATCGAGATGTAGCTCGGAACAGTTATCCCACAGATGCGCTTAAGAAAAAATATACAAAGAAAGAGGTAAAAGCAAATGATCATCACACTGAAAGATGGAAGTACCAAAGAGTACTCCGAACCGAAATCCATCATTGAGATCGCAGCAGACATCAGCGAAGGCCTTGCAAGAATGGCCTGTGCAGGTGAAGTAAACGGTGAAGTAGAAGATCTTCGTACCGTCATCGACAAGGACTGCAATCTTTCCATTCTGACCTTCAACGATGAAGGCGGAAAAGCAGCATTCCGTCACACCACATCCCATATCATGGCACAGGCAATCAAGAGACTGTACCCGGAGACCAAGCTTGCAATCGGACCGTCCATCGCAGACGGATTCTACTATGATGTAGACAGAGAGACTCCGCTCACCAGCGAAGACCTTGAAAAAATCGAAGCAGAGATGAAGAAAATCGTAAAAGAGGATCTGAAACTGGAGCGCTTCGAACTGCCGAGAGCAGAAGCCATCGCCTTCATGAAAGAAAAAGAAGAGCCATATAAAGTAGAACTGATCGAAGATCTGCCGGAAGACGCAGTCATCAGCTTCTATCGCCAGGGCGAATTCACGGACCTGTGCGCAGGCCCTCATCTGATGAGCACAAAGCCGGTCAAAGCCTTCAAACTGACCAGCCTTGCAGGCGCATACTGGAGAGGCAGCGAGAAAAACAAGATGCTGCAGAGAATCTACGGAACTGCATTCACAAAGAAAGCAGAGCTTGAAGAGTACCTCCACATGATCGAGGAAGCAAAGAAGCGTGACCACAGAAAACTCGGAAAAGAGCTCGGCCTGTTTATGATGAGTGAGGACGGCCCGGGATTCCCGTTCTTCCTTCCAAAAGGAATGGATCTGAAAAATGCGCTGATGGATTACTGGCGTGAAATCCACAGAAAAGCAGGATACGTAGAAATCTCCACTCCGATCATCCTGAACCGTCGCCTGTGGGAGACCTCCGGTCATTGGGATCACTACAAAGAAAACATGTATACCACCGTCATCGACGAGGAAGATTATGCAATCAAACCTATGAACTGCCCAGGCGGCGTTCTCGTTTACAAATCCGAGCCTCGTTCCTACCGTGATCTGCCGCTGCGTCTGGCAGAGGTTGGTCTGGTACATCGTCATGAGAAATCCGGCCAGCTGCACGGCCTGATGCGTGTACGCTGTTTCAACCAGGACGATGCCCATATTTTCATGACACCGGAGCAGATCAAAGATGAAATCAAAGGCGTTGCAAACCTGATTGACCAGGTTTACAAATTGTTCGGATTCAAATATCACGTAGAGCTGTCCACCCGTCCGGAAGACAGCATGGGAAGCGATGAGGACTGGGAGGTTGCAACCGAAGGCCTCCGCGGCGCACTCGATGACCTTGGCCTTGACTATGTAGTCAACGAAGGCGACGGCGCATTCTATGGCCCGAAGATCGACTTCCATCTGGAAGACTCCATCGGAAGAACGTGGCAGTGCGGTACGATCCAGCTTGACTTCCAGCTGCCGCAGAGATTCGAACTGGAATACACAGGAGCAGACGGCGAGAAACATCGTCCGATTATGATCCACCGTGTTGTTTACGGTTCTGTTGAGCGTTTCATCGGTATCCTGATCGAGCACTTTGCAGGCGCATTCCCAACCTGGCTTGCACCGGTACAGGTAAAGGTTCTGCCAATCTCCGACAAATACGCAGATTACGGTAAGAAGGTTCTGGACGCCCTTCACGAGGCAGGCATCCGCGCAGAGATGGATACCCGTTCCGAGAAGATCGGATATAAGATCCGTGAGGCACAGGGACAGAAGATTCCATACATGCTGATCGCCGGAGCAAAAGAGGAAGAGGCAGGTCTTGTATCTGTCAGAAGCCGTTTTGCAGGTGATGAAGGCCAGAGAAGCCTGGAGCAGTTTATCGCAGATATCAAAGAAGAAATCGCAGGCCGCGTTAACCGCCCGGTTACTGTTGAAACAAAAGAAAATAAATAAGGTAGGTGTCAAAAAAATTGACACCTATGATACCAGATTGCTCCGTACTTTGTACTCCCGCAATCTTCAAAACATTCGTACTCCGCTCATTTTTCTTCGAAAAATGGCTACTTACTCATGTTTTGGCGTGTCCAAAATTTAAAAATCCTCGTGCAAGCTTTGCTTGCGTCGGATTTCCAAACTTTGGACACTGGTATTATCAAATAAATAAAGCATAAAAAATTACCTCTTGGAAATAATGGTTTCTATGCGGGCGAAACCGCAGAAAACTAAATTTCAGGAGGTAATTTATTATGCCAGCATTAAGTTGTTCCGCTATGACCTGTGTTTACAACCAGAACGAGCTCTGTTCCAAAGGAGATATCCGCGTAGGCGGAAGCGAAGCCAAAAGCTCCATGGAAACGTGCTGCGAGAGCTTCAAGGAGCGCGGTGAGGGCACGATGTCCAACTCCACCGGCTGCGGCTGTACGAAAATCGGTGTCGACTGCAAGGCGCAGAACTGTACCTTTAACGACAACTGTAAATGCGAAGCCGGAGACATCCATATCGCCGGAGACAGCGCATGCAGCTGCCAGGAAACCGAGTGCAGCTCATTCCGCTGTGGCTGCGGGAGATAAATACGAAAAAATGCGAAAATCAGTATTGACAACAGGATGGGAGAGTGCTATACTGCAATAGTCTGAGAAAAAGAAAGTAGAGTATCCACTCTCACCCTAGCGCAAACACGCGACTACGGTCCAATATTGATCTTAAGTTCTCTTTGTGTAGAGATTTATGTACAATGTTAAGTGGATAGTCTGTCTATCCACTTTTCTTGCGTTGCATATCAAAATTGGTCCGGTGAACCAATTTTGATTTATGTTAAGCCGCGAAAGTGCGGGAACACAGTCTTTTATAATGATGGAGGTGCACTACAATTAGCGAATTAATGATTAACGAGCAGATCAGAGACAGAGAAATTCGTCTGATCGGTCAGAATGGAGAACAGCTTGGAATTATGTCTGCCAGGGATGCATACCTGAAAGCACAGGAAGCAGGTCTGGATCTTGTGAAAATTGCTCCGACAGCGAAGCCGCCGGTTTGCAAAATTATCGACTACGGAAAGTACAGATATGAACTGGCCCGCAAGGAAAAAGAAGCAAAGAAAAAACAGAAAACAATTGAAATCAAGGAAGTTCGCCTTTCTCCAAACATCGACACCAACGATCTTAATACCAAAGTAGGTGCAGCCCGCAAGTTCATTACAAAGGGAGATAAAGTAAAAGTAACACTTCGTTTCCGCGGCCGTGAGATGGCACATATGAACAGCAGCAAATACATCCTCGATGAATTTGCAGAAAGTCTGTCCGATATTGCAACGGTTGACAAAGCACCGAAGGTGGAAGGCAGAAGCATGACCATGTTTTTGACGGCTAAACGTTAAAATACATTTGAATCAATATCAAGGAGGAAATTAAAATGCCAAAGGTAAAAACAAGCAGAGCAGCTGCAAAGCGTTTTAAAACAACAGGAACAGGAAAATTAGTAAGAAATAAAGCTTACAAGAGCCATATCTTAACCAAAAAATCTCAGAAGAGAAAAAGAAACCTGAGAAAACAGACTACTGTTGATGCAACAAACGTAAAGAACATGAAGAAAATCTTACCTTACATGTAATATTTGCAAGGTAGAGTTACGCCCAACAGATTAAGGAGGAAAATAAGAGATGGCAAGAATTAAAGGCGGCATGAACGCTAAGAAAAAACATAACAGAGTATTAAAGCTGGCTAAAGGTTACAGAGGAGCCAGAAGCAAACAGTATAGAGTAGCAAAACAGTCCGTAATGCGCGCACTGACCAGCTCCTATGCAGGAAGAAAGCAGAAAAAACGTCAGTTCCGTCAGCTGTGGATCGCTCGTATCAACGCAGCAGCAAGAATGAACGGTCTGTCCTACAGCAAATTTATGTATGGTCTGAAACTGGCAGGCGTTGAGCTGAACCGTAAAGTTCTGGCTGACATGGCAGTTAACGATGCAGAAGGATTTGCAACACTGGCGGAGCTTGCAAAAAGCAAAGTAGCATAAGTAAAAACATATTCTGTGTGAATATACGAAGAAGCTGTGAGAACCGGTAAGGGGATCGCAGCTTCTTTTGAAATATAGAAAAACATGAGGTGAATATGGAAAAAAGCAAAGTGGCAGTGGTTGCCTGTCCCGACTATGAGCCGGCGCGCGTAAAGGAAAGCCTGCAAAAGGGATTGGAAGCAATTGGCGGTCTGGAATCTCTGATCGGAAAAGAAGAGAATATCTTATTAAAACCGAACCTCGTCCGCTCCGCAAAACGCGAACGCGCCGTCGTGACCGACCCGGAAGTCATGGATGCCCTGATCACGATTTTGCAGGAAAATGGCTATGAGAATATTTCCTGCGGCGATTCCTGCGGCCTTGGCGCCCCGGATGGCATTGCAAAGGAAGCCGGGCTGAAAGAGGTGCTGGAAAAACACAACGTTCCGCTGAAGGATTTCCTTACGAGCGAGCGCGTAGAAACCGCCGATGGCAAATTTCTGATGATTGCGAAAGATGCACTCGACTGCGACGCCCTCATCAGCGTCAGCAAAATGAAAACCCACGCGCTGGAACGCATCACCGGAGCTGTCAAGAACCAGTACGGCTGCATCAGCGGCGTCTACAAAAAAATCGGCCACACGCAGTATCCGAACGCTGAGAGCTTCGCACACATGCTGATCGAGCTGAACCAGAAAGTCGCCCCGCGCCTCTATATCTGCGACGGCATCGTAGCAATGGAAGGCAATGGTCCGACTTCCGGCGACCCGGTTTCGATGGGAGTTCTTCTTATGTCCACCGATCCGATCGCACTGGATACCGTGTTCTGCCATCTGGTGAACCTCAATCCGTCGTATGTGCCGACAAATCTCTACGGGGAAACGCTCGGCCTTGGAACGTGGCACGACGACCGCATCGAAATCGTGACAGCGGACGGCGCCATATCCGAGGAAGAACTGAAAAGAAAGTACGGAAATCCAAACTTCAACGTCGACCGCCGCAAAGCCCGCAAAAAAGGAGCCCTCGACCTGCTCGAGATCCTCGGGGTCTTCCAGAGTCGCCCCTATATCATAGAAGAAAAATGTAAAAAATGCGGCGTCTGCGTCGAGAGCTGCCCGGTGGAAGGGAAAGCCGTCCGCTTTGATAACGGCCGCAGAAATCCGCCGGTCTATGATTATAAAAAGTGCATCCGCTGTTTCTGCTGTCAGGAAATGTGCCCGCATCAGGCAATCCAGGTAAAGAAACACCGCCTGCCGTGGGGAAAATAAGGGAGCTATCCTACAAAGTGACTGGAAAAGCAAAAAGAGAAGTGTTATACTTGAAACCGGACAAAATTTAGTACAGGAGGAACAACACCATGGAATTAGAAACTTTAAGAAGTGATATGATAGCAGCAATGAAAGCCAAAGACAAAGCGAGAAAAGAGGCCATCTCTTCCCTGATCTCCGCAGCAAAGAAAGTAGCCATCGACGAGGGCTGCCGCGATGACATCAAACCGGAGCTGGTAGACCGCGTCATCTTAAAAGAGCTGAAGACCGTAAAAGAGCAGATCGATACCTGCCCGGCATCCCGTGAGGACTTAAAAGCAGAGTATCAGTTCCGCTATGACGTCATCAGCGAGTATGCACCGAAACAGATGAGTGCAGACGAAGTCAAAGCCTACATCCAGGAGAAATTCGCAGACGTTCTGGCAACCAAGAACAAAGGTGCCATCATGAAGGCCGTTATGGCAGATATGAAAGGTAAAGCAGACGGAAAAGTTATCAACCAGACCGTTGCAGAACTGTGCAAATGAATATCATCAACATCGAACACATCAGCAAACTGTTCGGCGATAAACTGATTTTTGACGATGCTTCCTTCGGCCTGCAGGAGGGCGACAAGGTCGGCATCGTCGGAATCAACGGAACCGGAAAATCCACGCTGCTGCGCATGGTAGCAGGAGAGGAGACCCCGGATTCCGGCCAGATTATCCGCCAGAACAACCTCAAAATGGCCTATCTTCCGCAGACACCGGAATTTCCAAAGGATGCCACCGTGCTGTCCTACGCCCTTTCCGGTGATGAGGAGGACTGGCAGGTGCAGAGCAACCTTGTACAGCTCGGTATCACCGAATACGACGCAAAACTCGACACCCTCTCGGGCGGCCAGCGCCGCAAGGTTGCCCTGGCAAAAGTGCTTGCGTCCGATTTTGACGTCCTGATCCTCGACGAGCCGACAAACCATCTCGACAATGCGATGCTCTCCTGGCTCGAGGATTACCTGAAAAATTACCGCGGAACCGTCTTTATGGTCACCCATGACCGTTATTTCCTGGATAAAGTGTCGAACCGCATCCTCGAAATCAGCCACGGAAAAATGTACAGCTACGATTCCAACTATTCCCGTTTTCTGGAACTGAAAGCTGAGCGCGAGGAGATGGAACTCGCCTCTGAACGGAAACGCCAGAGCATCCTGCGCATGGAACTCGAATGGGCGAAACGCGGCTGCCGCGCAAGAAGCACAAAACAGCGCGCAAGACTCGAACGTCTCGAAGTACTCAAAAATGGCACGGCACCGACCGCAGACGCTGTCGTGGAGATGGATGCTGTCGAGACCCGCATGGGAAAGAAAACGATTGAATTCCATAACGTCAGCAAAGCCTTCGGCGATAAAACGCTGATGAAAGATTTCGAATACATCTTCCTGCGGAACCAGAGTGTCGGCATCATTGGCCCGAACGGCTGCGGAAAATCCACAATGCTGCGGATGATCACCGGAGAAGTCCTGCCGGATGCGGGAACCATCGAAATCGGCGACACGATCCGCATCGGCTATCTGGCACAGGAAGAGCCGGACATGGATACGAATCAGCGCGTGATCGACTACGTGAAAGATATCGCTGAGTATGTCCAGACCCGTGACGGCCGAATCAGCGCATCGCAGATGCTCGAACGCTTCCTGTTCACACCGGATATGCAGTACACCCCGATTTCCAAACTCTCCGGAGGCGAAAAACGGAGACTGTATCTCTTATCCGTCCTGGTGAGCGGCGCCAATGTTCTGATCCTCGACGAGCCGTCCAACAACGTTGATATCCCGACCCTGACCGTGCTTGAGGATTTCCTGAACACGTTCGTCGGCATCGTCATCACCGTTTCCCACGACCGCTATTTCCTGGATAACGTCGTGGACCGCATCTTCGAATTCGACGGAAACGGAAATCTTCTGCAGTACGAGGGCGGCTACACCGATTACCTCGAAGCAAAAGAACGCCGTTTCGGCGGAAGTGCGGAAGAAACGGCAAAAGCAGCGCCGTCCAAAACGTCCGCGGACGAACCTGCAAAGCCAAAGAACAATGACTGGAAGCAGAACCGTCCGACCCGCCTGAAATTTACGTTCAAAGAACAGCGCGAGTACGAGACCATCGATGACGATATCGCCGTACTCGAGGAAAAGATTGCATCGCTTGACGATCAGATGCTCAAAAACGCCACCAACTCTGCAAAGCTCGCCGAACTGATGGCGGAAAAAGAGAAGAACGAAGCTGCTCTGGAAGAAAAAACCGAGAGATGGGTTTATCTCACCGACCTCGCAGAACAGATTGAGGCGCAGAATCAGAAATAAAAGAAGCAAAGGAACTGTCCGCAGAAGAGAAAAAAATATGCGGGCCGTTCCTTCTTTTTTTATCGAGAAATTCGACGCGGAATTACCAGAAGTTGTAAAAAACTTGTATTTTTCCCTGAACACCCACAGAAAATCTGGACAGAATGCCCAATCGGTGTTATAATTCAAACACTGGACATAGTGGCATTGCCATGCCCTTATCCGGGTTTTTCGAAGCGCGGAGGCAACCGAAACCCGGCAGAACACCAACCTGAGAAAAGCCAAAGTAATTTTTGGTCATCATTTTTTAAGGAGGATAAAATCAAATGGCTAGAAAGATGAAAACCATGGATGGTAACCAGGCTGCAGCACATGCGTCTTATGCGTATACCGACGTAGCAGCTATTTACCCAATTACCCCTTCATCCGTTATGGCGGAGCATACCGATGAGTGGGCAACCCAGGGAAGAAAGAACATTTTCGGACAGGAAGTTCAGGTAACTGAGATGCAGTCTGAGGCAGGAGCAGCAGGTGCAGTACACGGATCACTGGCAGCCGGAGCTCTTACCACAACCTATACCGCATCCCAGGGACTTCTTCTGATGATCCCGAACCTTTATAAAATTGCCGGCGAGCAGCTCCCGGGCGTATTCAACGTATCCGCTCGTGCCCTTGCAAGCCACGCACTTTCCATCTTCGGAGATCATTCAGACGTTTACGCCTGTCGTCAGACCGGAGTCGCAATGCTCTGCGAATCCAGCGTACAGGAGGTTATGGACCTGACACCGGTTGCACACTGTGCAGCACTGAAAGGCAAAGTTCCATTTATCAACTTCTTCGACGGATTCCGTACCTCCCACGAGATTCAGAAAATCGAGACATGGGATTACGAAGATCTGAAAGACATGGTAGATATGGATGCAGTAGATGCATTCCGTAAACATGCCCTGAACCCGAACCATCCGTGCCAGAGAGGATCCGCACAGAACCCGGATATCTTCTTCCAGGCAAGAGAAGCATGTAACCCGTACTACGATGCTCTTCCGGCAATCGTACAGGAGTACATGGACAAAGTAAACGAGAAAATCGGAACCGATTACAAACTGTTCAACTACTATGGAGCAGCAGACGCTGAGCACGTAATCATCGCTATGGGTTCTGTCTGCGATACCATCGAGGAGACCATCGATTACCTCGTAGCAGCAGGCAAGAAAGTCGGCGTTGTAAAGGTACGTCTGTACCGTCCGTTCTCCGCAGAAGCACTCATCAATGCAATTCCGGAGACTGTAAAACAGATTTCCGTTCTGGACAGAACAAAAGAGCCGGGATCTCTTGGCGAGCCTCTGTACCTGGACGTAGTAGCAGCATTAAAAGGCAGCAGATTCGAGAGCACACCGGTATTCACAGGCCGTTACGGACTTGGTTCCAAGGACACCACACCGGCTCAGATCGTTGCTGTATATGAAAATACAGAAAAACAGAGATTTACCATTGGTATCGTAGACGATGTTACCAATCTGTCTCTGCCGGTTGGCACTCCTCTGGTAACAACTCCGGAAGGAACCATCAACTGCAAATTCTGGGGACTTGGCGCAGACGGTACCGTAGGTGCAAACAAGAACTCCATCAAGATCATCGGTGACAACACAGACATGTACGCTCAGGCTTACTTCGATTATGACTCCAAGAAGTCCGGCGGTGTAACGATGTCTCACCTGCGTTTCGGAAAGAAACCGATCAAATCCACCTACCTGATCCACAAAGCAAACTTTGTTGCATGCCACAATCCTTCCTATGTGAACAAATATCACATGGTAGAGGAGCTGGTAGACGGAGGAACCTTCCTTCTGAACTGTCCATGGGATGAAGCAGGACTGGAAGAGCATCTGCCAGGTCAGGTAAAAGCATTCATCGCAAACCATAACATCAAATTCTATGTGATCGACGGCGTTAAGATCGGTATCGAGACCGGCATGGGACCGACCCGTATCAACACCATTCTTCAGTCTGCATTCTTCAAGCTTGCGAAGATCATTCCGGAAGAAAAAGCCATCGAACTCATGAAAGCAGCAGCAAAAGCTACCTATGGCCGTAAAGGTGATGATGTCGTAGCGAAAAACTGGGCAGCAATCGATGAGGGTGCAAAACAGATCAAAGAAGTTGCAGTTCCGGAAAGCTGGAAAGATGCAGCAGATGAAGGTCTGACCACAACTCATGCAGAGAGCGGCCGCGCTGACGCTGTTAAATTCGTAAATACCATCCAGGCAAAAGTAACTTCCCAGGAAGGAAACAACCTGCCTGTATCCGCATTTGCAGACTACGTAGACGGAACAACTCCGTCTGGCACATCCGCATACGAGAAACGTGGTATCGCCGTAAACGTACCTGTATGGAATCCGGAAAACTGTATCCAGTGTAACAGATGTTCCTTCGTCTGCCCGCACGCTGTTATCCGTCCGGTTGCCATGACCGCAGAAGAAGCAGCAGCAGCTCCGGAAGGCATCCAGACCATGCCGATGACTGGTATGCCGGACTACACCTTCACAATGGCTATTTCCCAGCTTGACTGTACCGGATGTGGTTCCTGTGCAAACGTATGCCCGGGCAAGAAGGGTGTGAAAGCACTGGCTATGGAAAGCCTTGCAGCACACGAAGCAGAGCAGAAATACTTCGATTATGCAGCAGCTCTTCCAGAGAAGACCGACGTTGTAGCAAAATTCAAAGAAAATACCGTAAAAGGCAGCCAGTTCAAGAAACCGCTGCTTGAGTTCTCCGGCGCATGCGCAGGCTGCGGCGAGACTCCTTACGCAAAACTGATCACCCAGCTGTTTGGTGACAGAATGTACATCGCAAACGCAACAGGATGTTCCTCTATCTGGGGCAACTCCTCACCGTCCACTCCTTACACCGTAAACGAGAAAGGACAGGGCCCGGCATGGTCCAACTCCCTGTTCGAGGACAATGCAGAATTCGGTTATGGTATGCTTCTTGCTCAGAAAGCAATCCGCGGCGGCCTGAAAGCCAAAGTTGAAGCTGTTATGAACTCTGAGAAAGCTCCGGAAGAAGTAAAAGCAGCATGCAAAGAGTATCTGGATACCTTTGAATGCGGCGCAACCAACGGAACCGCAACTGATAAACTCGTAGAAGCAATCAAAGATGCTGACTGCGATACCTGCAGAGAAATCGTAAAGAACAAAGACTTCCTCGCTAAGAAATCCCAGTGGATCTTTGGTGGTGACGGATGGGCTTACGATATCGGATTCGGCGGCGTAGACCACGTACTTGCCAGCGGAAAAGATATCAACGTAATGGTATTCGATACCGAGGTTTACTCCAACACAGGCGGACAGTCCTCCAAAGCTACTCCGACTGGTGCAGTTGCACAGTTCGCAGCAGGCGGTAAAGAAACCAAGAAGAAAGATATGGCAAGCATCGCAATGAGCTATGGCTATGTATACGTAGCACAGATCGCTATGGGCGCTGATTACAATCAGGCAGTCAAAGCAATCGCAGAGGCAGAGGCATATCCGGGACCGTCCCTGATTATCGCTTATGCTCCATGTATCAACCATGGTATCAAGAAAGGTATGAGCAAAGCACAGACCGAGGAGCAGCTCGCTGTTCAGACCGGATACTGGCATTGCTTCCGCTTCAACCCGGCACTCGCTGCAGAAGGCAAGAGCGCATTCACACTGGATTCCAAGGCTCCGTCAGGAGATTATCAGGAATTCCTGAATGGCGAGGTACGTTACAACTCTCTGAAACGTGCAAACCCGGCGAAAGCAGAAAGACTGTTCGGCAAGAACGAGCAGGAAGCAAAAGACCGTTACACTTACCTGAACAAACTCGTAAAACTGTACGGCGCAGAAGAAGAGTAATTCTTTTTCCTTAAAAAGAATTTGAAAAAGGAGAGAAGTCATACTTGAGAGAGTATGGCTTCTTTCTTTTTGGGAGAAAAAATGAATTAGCGACATTTGGCAATAGTTTTGTATCGTTTGTCAACATTTTTATCCCGGAAAATGTTGACAAACGATACATTTTTGCGCAAGAAGGCTTTGAGATATGGTATAATGTGCGTATCACGATATAATGAGCGTTAGCGAGAGGAATTTTATTATGTTGAAAATATATCTTGGAGAAATGAAAGGTGCAATCTATCATCCGCCAACCTATTTTGATAATTGTTATGAAGATGAATGGCTGACCACGCCACTGGCAAAAGAAATGATCCGCGATGTGGATCGCTCGGAGGTAATCAGTGCGCATCTGATTGACAGCCCGGTGCTTGGTCCGATTCCACCGAAAGATTTATCCGGAGGAATCAAAACGTTGCTGCTGATGGCATACGATACAGACGGAAAGATCTTTAATGCCTCCGTATGTGGAGATAATTGTGCAAAATGGATTTTAAAATTAGGAGAGCAAAAGGATCTGACGATTAATCTGCGTCATGTGATGCGGTTTGGCAAAGATCCTTTTGAAATCCTGATTTTAAATACAGGGACTATTGTGCGGAATATGTCCGAATTTGTAGATGTTGCCGAGGCTTATGTATAGGTGGATGTATGAAGGGAAAGAAAAGAGTTATTATTCAAAATAACAGAGTTCATTATGAATTTGTGATAAAGCGTAATATTACAATCATCCAGGGGGATAGTGCATCAGGAAAAACAACACTGGTAAATATGATCCGGCAGGCAGAAAATTTAGGGGAGTCCAGCGGAATCAACGTTTCCTGTGAAGTACCGTGCAGAGTGCTGGAAGGTGTTAATTGGAAAATTATTTTGGAAAACAGCCGGGAAAGCATCTTTTTCATAGACGAGGAGAATTATTTTATAAAAACAGAAGAATTTGCTTCTGCCATACGGGGTTCAGAAAACTATTTTGTATTGATTACGAGAGAAAACTTATATAATTTGCCGTATAGTGTAGAAGAGATTTATGGATTGCATGTTTCCGGAAAATACAGAGATACCAGAAAAATATATCAGAAAATGTATCAGATCTATCCCAAAACAGCACGGCTTCCTGTTAGAGTACAAAAAATAATTACGGAAGATTCCAATTCTGGGTATCAATTTTTTGAAAATGTATGTGCAGAAAGGAATATTACATGTGAAAGCGCTGGTGGAAAAACAAAAATACCGGAAATGATCGGCAAGGCAGGAACAGAAGAAACCTGTATTATTGCGGACGGTGCTGCAATTGGAGCAGAAATGAATCTTCTCAGCAATAAAATAGAGGAAAAACAGAACGTACATTTATATTTACCGGAGTCTTTTGAATGGCTGATTTTAAATTCAGATCTTTTACAGGACAAAGAGGTTCGTAAAATTCTGGAAAATCCAGAAGATTATATCGACAGCACAGAGTTTTTTAGCTGGGAACAATATTTTACAAAATTGCTGATTCAGAAAACAGAAGGAACATATTTGCAGTATAAAAAAGCAAAATTAAATCCATCTTATTTGCAGGATAAAAATAAAAACAAAATACTGGAGAGTATACAAGGGATTCAGTGGAAAATAAAATCCTTAAAATAGCAAAAATAATGAAAGAATAGAGAGAAGAACATGAACTATACAATTTATGACTATCTCGGCCTGTTTTTCTTTTACGCCTTCCTTGGATGGCTTCTGGAAACTTCTGTGGCCGCGATCCGGAAAAAACATATGGTAAACAGAGGATTCTTAAATGGTCCGCTCTGCGCCATCTATGGAATCACAGCTGTCTTTATGACACGTTATCTGTATGAACTGCAGTCAAGCCCCGTCTTTTTGTTCCTTGGCTGTATGATTATCGCTACCGCAGTCGAGTGGCTGGCCGGTCACGCACTGGAACGCATTGGCCATGGCAAATGGTGGGACTATTCCAATAAAAAATGGAACATGGACGGCTATATCTGCCTTCAGTATTCTGTACTATGGGGAATTTTAGGACTGCTTGCCATGAAAATCGGCAATCGCCTCTGCTTTACAGTTCTTCATTCAATTCCGGCCGGTTTCCTGCATATCACATCCTGGATTCTCTTTGGTATATTGATCGTAGATGCCGTCGGTTCCTATGCTGTTCTGCACCACATCACGAAAAAAATGCCGCGGATCAGCGCTATGAACGATCAGATCGACGCCTTCACCAGACGCCTTTCTGTCCGTGTTTACCGCTATCTGGAGCGTCGTGTGGAACGTGCCTATCCGGCCGTACAGCCAGTTTCGGAGAAAAAAGAGAAAACAGAAACCGGCGTATTTGCCGAAGGATGCAGCTTTTACAAAATCGTTCTTCTCTTCATCATCGGCGCATTTTTGGGCGATATTACAGAAACCATATTCTGTCGCATCACCGCCGGTGTCTGGATGAGCCGCAGTAGCCTTGTATGGGGCCCGTTCAGCATCGTCTGGGGCCTGGCCATCGCCCTCGCTACCTGGTTCCTCTACAACTACCGCGACCGCTCCGATGGATTCCTGTTTGCCTTTGGTACCTTCCTCGGCGGAGCCTACGAATACATCTGCAGTGTGTTCACCGAAATCGTATTCGGAAAAGTCTTCTGGGACTACAGCGACATTCCCTTCAACCTCGGAGGCCGTATCAACCTCCTGTACTGTTTCTTCTGGGGAATAGCCGCCGTCGTCTGGCTCAAAAAATTCTATCCTGTCATTTCGCGCTGGATTGAAAAAATCCCGATGAAATTCGGAAAAATCATCACTTGGATCCTGATTGTGTTCATGGTGGCCAACATACTCGTATCTACCCTTGCTCTCGCCCGATACGACGAACGCGCCCACCAAAAGCCCGCTGCTAATGCCATCGAGCAGACCATAGATGCCCATTTCCCGGACGCCCGAATGGAAAAAATCTACCCCAATGCCAAAGCGATTAACTAGAATGTGTTAAAAAACAATTCCGTAGTCTGCACGCCCCAATTACAGACTACGAAAAGCCCTCTCCCTCCGTCATGCAAAGTCAGGCCCCGTTTCGACAGCTTTGGTCTGCGCGGTCCGTTACCCCCAAAGAAAACCTTTGGCAACCCACCAAAAGTATGATATAATGTCACATAGATATTTTGGGGATACCATATCCTCTAAGAGCGAAGAAAGGACTCAACCACAAATGACAGTAGACAACAGCTTCACAATGAAGAAATTTCAGAGCATGGAAATCATCTATGTCACATTTTCCCAGATCACGAAACTCCCATACGTAGAGTGCGATCCGGAAACCTTTGATGATCAGGTATACATGTTTACCGAAGAAGAAGCAGCTAAAGAATTTGCAAAATCCTATGTAGAGAAGAATACCCCGCTGCTTACCGTAAAAGTACTGCGCAAGCAGATGCCGAACTTCTATATGGGCCTCTACGCAGAAGGTGTCAACATGGTCATCTTCCACGAAGGCGATCAGACCCGCCGCATCGAGCTGGAGCAGATCTTCCCGAAACCAGACATGGAGAAAATGAACAAACAGCACCTCCCGGTTCTGAACCCGGGCGTACAGCTCACCGTCGTATACTTTCTGCAGGAACTCAGAAAACCAAATCAGAGAAGAGACGATGCCGAGCGCATGCAGCACCTGCGTGAACTCGAAGAAGAAATGCTTGTCAACCTGATGCGAAGCAAATTCATCCTTGCCATCGACATCTCCCAGGTACAGGGCGAATTCGATCCGGCCAACCCGGGACCAGACGTGCGCATCCCGTACATCAAAAACCAGAACGAAGACATCTTCCAGCCGCTGTTTTCCGATATTGGTGAATTCCAGAAATTCCGTCCGGATCCGCAGGCAAAACTCCGTCTGGCAGCCATCCCGTTCCAGCACCTTCTGCCGTACCTGATGAAACAGGCCAAAGGCTTCGTCATCAACCCGTCCGGCTTCAACCTTCTGTTGACCAGAGAACAGCTCCAGAGAATCATGGGAGCCCAGGCACAGAGCGTCCGCCCGAACCTTGAGGCAATGATGGCACAGGCCGCTGCAGCACAGGCACAGAAAAATGCACAGAACAACGCTGTAAACGACGAAGTAAAAGAACACGTCGACGAGACAGAGAACACCGCAGCAGAAACCGACAACGAAGAATAAAACCGACAGGGCCGCAGAAAATCCCAGCAAACGGGCACTGCGGTCCGTTTTTGACTGCATAAAACCGGAAATAATAAAGAAAAACAAGAAAGGATATACAAAAATGAACGCAGAACATTGCAAAGCCTACACCCTGCTGCAGGAACAGCAGATTGACGATATCCATGCACACGGCTACCTCCTCCGCCACAACAAGAGCGGTGCCCGTGTGCTCCTTCTCGAAACCGAAGATGACAACAAAGTCTTCAACATCGCGTTCCGCACCCCGCCGGCCGACAGCACCGGCGTAGCCCACATCCTCGAGCACAGCGTCCTCTGCGGCTCCCGCGAATTCCCGTTAAAGGATCCCTTCGTAGAACTCGTCAAAGGATCCCTGAACACCTTCTTAAATGCCATGACCTACCCGGACAAAACCATGTATCCGGTAGCCAGCACCAACGATGCCGACTTCCAGAACCTGATGCACGTCTACATGGATGCCGTATTTTATCCGAACATTTACAAACACGACGAAATCTTCCGCCAGGAAGGCTGGAGCTACCATCTGGAAAGCGAAGACGGCCCGCTGACCTACAACGGTGTTGTATACAATGAAATGAAAGGAGCCTTCTCCTCCGCAGACGATGTCCTGGAGCGTGAAACCTTCAACACCCTGTTCCCGGACACCCCGTACGGCGTAGAATCCGGCGGAGACCCGTCCTGCATCCCGGATCTGACCTACGAAAACTTCCTGAAATTCCATCAGACCTATTACCATCCGTCCAACAGCTATATCTACCTGTACGGAAACATGGATATGGAAGAAAAACTGGCATGGATGGATGAAAAATACCTGTCCCATTTCGATGCAAAAGAAGTAAAATCCGAAATTCCGTATCAGAAACCATTTGCAGAGACCCTCGACATTGTACACGAGTACCCGGTGCTCGACGGCGATCCGCTCGAAAACAATGCGTACCTGTCCTACAACATGGTCATCGGCAGCGGCCTGGATGTAAAATTAAACGTAGCATTTTCCGTTCTGGAGTATGCACTCCTCGACGCCCCGGGTGCCCCGGTCAAACAGGCACTCCTTGACGCACACATCGGAAAAGACGTTTATGGCTCCTACGAGGACGGCATCCTGCAGCCATTCTTCTCTATCGTAGCCAAGAACGCCAATGAAAATGAGAAAGAAAAATTCCTGTCCATCATCCGCGGCACCCTCGAGGATATCGTGAAAAACGGCATGGATCAGAAAGCCATCGAGGCGGGCATTAACTATTTCGAATTCCGCTTCCGTGAGGCGGACTTCTCCAGCTTCCCGAAGGGCCTGATGTACGGCATCGACGTCTTCGACAGCTGGCTGTACGACGAGAACAAACCGTTCGCTTACCTGCAGCAGCTTGCGATCTACGATGAGCTGAAAAAACTGGCAAAAGAAGGCTATTTTGAAAACCTGATCCAGACCTATCTGCTGGACAACACCCATGCCTCCATCGTGACCCTCGTTCCAAAGACTGGCCTTGCCGCAGAAAATGATGCAAAGACCGCAGAAAAACTGCAGAAATACAAAGAGAGCCTGTCAAAAGAAGAGATCGAGAAAATCATTGCTGACACCAAAGAGCTGGCAGCATATCAGGAAGAAGAGGAGAGCGAGGAAGCACTCGAGACGATTCCGCTCCTGAAACGAAGCGATATCAAACGTGAGTCTGTCAAACTTTACAATGACGAGCATGAAGTCGATGGAACGACGGTTCTTCATCACAACGTATTCACGAACGGCATCGGTTACTTAAGCTTGCTGTTTGATACGAAAAATGTGCCGAACGATCTGATCCCGTACATGGGCGTATTAAAATCCGTTCTCGGCTATGTGGACACCGAACACTACACCTACGGCGAACTGTTCAACGAGATCAATGCACAGACCGGCGGCATCAACTGCGGACTGCAGGTATTCCGCATTCCGGAAAATGATGACGACTGCCGCAGAATGTTCGGCATCCGCGCGAAATTCCTGTACGACAAACTGGATTTCGTCATGAAAATGATCGAGGAAATCCTGAACACCTCCCGCCTGGATGATGAGAAACGTCTTCACGAGATCATCTCCAGCATGAAATCCGGCCTGCAGAACCGCCTGTCTTCCGCCGGAAATGCAACGGCTGTGATGCGTGCAGCTTCCTATTACTCCCCGATGAGCAATTTCCAGGACCGCATCGCAGGCATCGGCTTCTACCAGCTCTTAAAAGATCTGGACGAGAACTTCGATGAGAAAAAAGCAGAACTGATTAAAAATCTGCAGACCCTGATGAAATACATCTTCCGCAAAGAGAATCTGACCGTCTCCTATACCGCAGACGAGACAGGCTACGCACCGCTGGAAGAAAAAATCGCAGCATTCAAAGAGAATCTGTACACCGACGAAGTGGAGCCGGGCAGCATTGTGTATGACTTTGAACAGAAAAACGAAGCCTTCCAGACCTCCGGCCAGGTACAGTACGTGGCACTCTGTGGAAACTTCGAGCGCGAAGGCTACGACTACACAGGAGCCCTGCGCATCCTGCGTGTCATGCTGAGCTATGACTATCTGTGGATCAACATCCGTGTCAAAGGCGGCGCTTACGGCTGCGGCGGAGCTTTCGGAAGAGGCGGAAACGCGTGCATTTCTTCCTACCGTGACCCGAACGTCGGAAGAACCCTTGAAGTATACCGCGGTATCGGCGATTACGTGCGCAATTTAGAGGCAGACGAGCGCCAGATGACCAAATACATCATCGGAACGATCAGCGAACTCGACGTCCCGATGAACCCGTCCGCAAAAGGCCAGACCTCCGAGAGCGCATGGTTCAACGGCATCACCGAAGCAGACTTCCAGCAGGAGAGAGATCAGATCCTCGATGCAACCCTGGATGACATTCATGCACTGGCAGACCTTGTAGATGCAGCCCTAAAACAGAACAACATCTGCGTTGTCGGAAGCGAAGCAGCCATTCAGAAAGAGAAAGAACTGTTTAAGAACGTAGAGAACTTATAAATGAGGAGAAGAGACAGCAATGGAAAACAATGCAAATTATAAATCCGGCTTTGTAGCCCTGATCGGCCGTCCGAACGTGGGAAAATCCACGCTGATGAATCACCTGATCGGACAGAAGATTGCGATTACATCCAAGAAACCGCAGACCACCCGCAACCGCATCCAGACCGTTTATACGTGTGACGAGGGACAGATCGTGTTCCTCGACACACCGGGTATCCACAAGGCGAAAAATAAGCTCGGCGAGTACATGGTCGATGTAGCCGAGAAAACGTTAAAAGAAGTCGATGTGATTCTCTGGCTGGTAGAGCCGAGCAACTTCATCGGAGCAGGAGAGCGCCATATCGCAGAGATCCTGGAGAAAGTCAATGCGCCGGTCATCCTCATTATCAACAAGACCGATACCGTGGAGAAAGATAAAATCCTGGAATTCATCGATACGTACCGCAAGCTGTTCCAGTTTGCCGAGATCATTCCGTGCTCGGCACTCCGTCATCAGAACACCGATGACATCATTCCGAGCATCTTCAAATATCTGCCGTACGGCCCGCAGTTCTACGATGAGGACACCATCACCGATCAGCCGATGCGCCAGATCGTGGCTGAGATCATCCGCGAGAAAGCACTGTACGCCTTAAACGAAGAGATCCCGCATGGTATCGCCGTTGTGATCGACCAGATGAAAGACCGTCCGAACGGAAAAATCGTTGATATCGACGCGACCATCATCTGCGAGCGCGATTCCCACAAGGGCATCATCATCGGAAAACAGGGCGCGATGCTTAAGAAGATCGGAAGCAACGCGCGGTATGAGCTGGAGCAGATGCTGGAGCAGAAAGTCAACCTGAAGCTCTGGGTCAAGGTCAAAAAAGACTGGCGCGACAGCGATTTCCTCGTGAAGAACTTCGGATATGATAAAAAGAAACTCGATTTATAATATTGCATTATAATAAGGAAGAAACATGCGAGAACCAATCAATGTAAGCGGAATGGTATTATCCGCCTCCCCGGTCGGAGAGTATGACAAGCGCGTCGTGATCCTGACCCGGGAGCTCGGCAAAATCACTGCCTTCGCGCGCGGCGCCCGCCGCATGAAAAGCCCGCTGATGGCCGTCTCCAATCCGTTCGTCTTCGGCGAGTTTCAGGTCTACGAGGGCCGTGACAGCTACACCCTCTCCAGCGCAAACATTAAAGAATACTTCCTCGACCTGGCGCAGATGCAGCCCGGCGTTTATTACGGCTTTTATTTTCTGGAACTGGCTGAATATTTCGGCCAGGAAGGAAACGATGAAACCCAGATGCTGAACCTTCTGTACGTGACGATGAACGCCATCCGTCGCGGAAAACAGGACCTCCGCCTGGTCCGGTGCATCTTCGAACTGCGGACGATCACGATCAGCGGAGAAGCACCGCAGATGTTCTCCTGCATGGAGTGCAGCACGAAAGAGAATCTGACCGTTTTCTCCCTGCGCGACAGCGCCATCTACTGCCCAAACTGTGGAAAAACCATCAGAGATCCATGGCCGCTGCAGCCGGGCACCGTGCTGGCATGCCGCTATATCATTGCGGCACCGCTCGCGAAGCTGTATGGTTTTACCGTAAATGAAGAGATCCTGGACGAACTGGAACGATTGCTGCGTGCATATCTCCATCGCTATGTCGAAAAGAAGATGAAAACATTACAGATTCTGGATGTGATGAAATAATATAAAATGTAATAATTTGCAAAAATGTGAAATAATTATGTCCAAAAGTGTGTCCACACCTTTACAAATAAGTAGAAATGGGATAGAATATTTGGAATAAAGAAAAAAATGGTTCTGTATTCGTCACAGAAGATATTGCAAATGCATAGTACCAGAAAAAATGAGAAGGTTTTAGTGAAAATGGTAATATAAAAGCTAGAAAAACTATGCGAAACAAGAGAATGTTACGAGTACGGCGAAAAAAATACGACAGGGGAGAAAGGTATGTACAAAAAATCATCCACAGGATGGCTGAAGCATCTGGATTTTATGGTTCTTGATATTATCTGTCTTCAGCTGGCTTTCGTCATGGGTTATTTCTTAAGACATCACAGTTTTAAGCCATATGGAAGCCCAATTTACCGAAATGAGGCTATCGTATTCGCTCTGATCCAGCTGATGATCATGTTTTTTGACGATTCCTTCAAAAACGTCATGAAGCGCGGATACCTCGTGGAAATCGGAATGACTGTAAAAAATATGGTATACATCATCGTTCTTGGTGTATTCTACCTGTTCCTGATTCAGGAGGGAGATCAGTTCTCCAGAGCAACCATTATGCTGACCGGTGCTCTGTACGGAATGCTTTCCTATCTGATGCGCATCGGATGGAAGGCTGTGGTAAAGAAACGCAGCAGCGGGGAACACAGCGGCCGTTCGCTTCTGATCATCACGACCGAAAAACAGTCACAGTCCGTTGTAAAGAGCATGCTGGATTTCGATTACATCGGCGTTCGTCCGACTGGCGTTGTTCTCGTAGACCAGGACAGAACCGGACACAAAATCCACGGCGTACCGGTGGTATCGAACCTTGCAGATGCAGCTGAGTATGTCTGCCGTGAGTGGTTCGACGAAGTGCTGATCGTTCTGCCGGAAGGCAGAGAAATCCCGCAGAAAGTATTCGACGCATTCGCCGAGATGGGCATTACGATCCACGTAAAAATTGCGGACGTGAACGAAATGCAGGGAAAAAATCAGACTGTAGAGCGCATGGGCAACTATACCGTGGTCACCACCTGCATCAATATGGCAAGCGCAGGACAGCTTGTGCTGAAACGAATCATGGACATCTGCGGCGGTCTTGCCGGATGTATTCTGACCGGAATCATCTTCCTGTTCGTTGCCCCTGCGATTTATATCAAGTCTCCGGGCCCGATCTTCTTCTCACAGTACCGTGTCGGAAAGAACGGAAGAAAATTCAAAATTTACAAGTTCCGTAGCATGTACATGGATGCGGAAGAGCGGAAAAAAGAACTGATGAAACAGAACCGCGTCAGCGATGGTCTGATGTTCAAAATGGAGAATGACCCGCGTGTCATCGGAAGCGAAAAAGGACCAGGCAAAGGAATCGGAAACTTTATCCGCAAAACCTCGCTGGATGAATTCCCGCAGTTCTTCAATGTGTTAAAAGGCGACATGAGCCTTGTAGGAACCCGTCCGCCGACAGTGGATGAGTGGGAGAAATATGAGCTCCATCACAGAGCAAGACTGGCAATCAAGCCGGGACTGACTGGTATGTGGCAGGTAAGCGGACGAAGCGAGATTACAGATTTTGAAGAGGTTGTAAAACTGGATACGAAGTACATTTCAGAATGGTCCTTTATGCTGGATATTAAGATTTTGTTTAAAACTGTACTGATTGTATTAGGCCAGAAAGGTTCTATGTAAAAAAAATGAAAAATGGAGATATATTGTAGTTTTGGGAGTAGTGTGGTAAAATAAAGGTAAATTTTAAGAAAAATTTATGAATGGAAGCGCAAAGAAGTCCTGATGACGGCGAAAAGGAAAAAGGCTTCCTTTGACAGGTGGTCCAAATAATGTTAATTATTTGGACCTTTTTATGTGAACTTCCTGAAATATTAACTCTCGTTTCGACATGTTCTTGCTTTAAGCCAGTTGTAGCATACTTTAAAAGGAATTTTATGAGAGTTAATTTTATAGGAAGTTCACATATATACTACCACAAAAGTAATTATCTTTCACTGACAACTATCCTAACACACAGGGGATTGAAAAAGTCATAAAGTTATGGTATAATCGAAAACAAAAGTTCATGAAAAATGGAAGAAGGAAGTATATGAACAACTCAAAACAAGATATATTGAACAACCTGATAAAAGAACCCTTCATCAATCAGCGTATCCTTGCCGCACAGACCGGCCATTCGCTTGGAATCGTCAATCGTTCGATCAAGGAACTGATTTCAGAAGGTTACCTGGATGAAGAGATCCGTCCGACGGAAAAGACACTGCGTGAGGCAAAAGAGAAAGCGCCGAAAAACGCCATTATCCTTGCCGCCGGATTTGGTATGCGGATGGTTCCGATTAATACAGAGACACCGAAAGGACTTCTGGAAATCAAGGGAGAGCGGCTGATAGAGCGCACAATCCGTCAGCTTCATGAAGTCGGCATTACAGAGATTTACGTCGTTGTCGGATTTATGAAAGAGCAGTATGAATATCTGATCGATGAATACGGCGTAGAATTGATCGTCGCTCCGGACTATGTGTCGAAAAACAATCTGCATTCCCTGAAAACGGCGGCAGCCCATTTATCAAACAGCTACATCATTCCCTGTGATATCTGGTGTGAAAAGAATCCATACAGCAGAAACGAATTATATTCCTGGTACATGGTCAGCGATCTGGTGGATGATGACAGTACCGTCCGCGTAAACCGGAAGCAGGAGCTGGTCGTACAGAAAGAACAGGCAGGCGGAAACGCGATGATCGGCATCTGTTATCTGCTGGAAACAGAAGCGGAGATCGTGCGGGAGCGTCTGGAAGAACTGGGAAGAGATTCCCGATACGACGGAGCGTTCTGGGAGGAAACCTTATACCGGAAAGACAGAATGATTGTGACGGCCCGTGTTGTACATGCTGCCGATGCCGTAGAAATCAATACCTATGAGCAGCTGCGTGAGATTGACAGCGATTCCAGCCAGCTGCAGACGGATGCGATTCAGGTAATCTGTGAAGCACTTGGAGCACAGCAGAACGAAGTGACAAACATTACAGTTCTGAAAAAAGGAATGACAAACCGATCCTTTTTATTCTCCTGTAAAGATAAAAAATACATTATGCGAATTCCGGGAGAGGGAACCGATCAGTTGATCAACCGCAGGCAGGAAGCCGCTGTATATCAGACGATCGCCGGCCGCAGGATCTGTGATGAGATTGCCTATATTAACCCGGAGAACGGCTACAAAATCACAGAATATCTCGAAGGTGCGCGGGTCTGCGATGCAGAAAATGAGGAAGATCTTCAGAAATGCATGAAGAAACTGCGGGAGTTTCACGGGCAGAAATTAAGAGTAGACCATTCCTTCGACCTGTTCGGACAGATGGAATACTATGAAAGCCTCTGGGAAGGAACTCCGTCAGCATATAAAGATTACGAAAAGACGAAAGCGCATGTGCTTCAGTTAAAGGATTACATCGAAGCAAATGCCGGAGAGTGGGTGCTCACTCACATTGATGCTGTGCCGGACAATTTTCTGTTTGTGGAAGAAAACGGAAAAGAGGAGATCCGCCTGATCGACTGGGAATACGCCGGAATGCAGGATCCGCATGTGGATATTGCGATGTTCTGTATCTATTCTCTTTACAAAAAAGAGCAGGTGGACCATCTGATTGATCTTTATTTTGAAGGAAACTGTGACGACAGAACACGCATAAAAATCTACTGCTACATCGCAGTCTGCGGTCTGCTCTGGAGCAACTGGTGCGAATATAAACGGAAATTAGGCGTGGAATTCGGAGAATATTCCCTGCGGCAGTACCGTTACGCAAAAGATTATTACAAAATTGTCCAGCAGGAACTGGGAGAGGAAGGAAAAGAAATATGTACAAAGTAGAGCGCGCCATTATTATGGCGGCAGGCCTGGGAAACCGGATGAAGCCGGTAACGTTAAAAACGCCGAAGCCGCTGGTGCGGGTAAACGGTGTGCGGATGATCGATACCGTCATCGATGGACTGCACAAAAACGGAATCACAGAAATTTACGTGGTAGTCGGTTACCTCAAGGAACAGTTCCAGACACTGGAAGAGGAGTACCCGGGCCTGAAACTGATTGATAATCCATGGTACGATACTTGCAATAACATTGCATCGCTGTATGTGGCGCGGGAACATCTGGAAAATGCCATTATTCTCGACGGCGACCAGATCATCTATCACCCGGAAATTCTGTCTCCGGAGTTTGAGCGATCCGGTTACAACAGCGTGTGGACGGATGATGAGACCGACGAGTGGCTGCAGACCGTGGAAAACGGCATTGTGACAGGCTGCAGCAGAACCGGCGGAAAGGGCGGCTGGCAGCTCTACAGCATTTCCCGATGGACAGCAGAAGATGGAAAGCGGTTAAAAGGCCATCTGGAGCAGGAGTTTGAAGTAAAGAAAAACCGTCAGATTTACTGGGACGATGTGGCAATGTTCTGCTACCCGAAAGAGTATCAGCTTGGCATCCGGCCAATGAAGGCAGAGGATATCATAGAAGTAGACAATTTCAGCGAGCTTGTTGCACTCGATGCATCGTATGCGGATTACGCAGAAAGGGAAGAAAATGAACAGTAAGAACCAACAGAAGAAAAAAGAAATCGACTGGATGATTACGCTGGTGCCTCTGGCGCTGATCGTTGCTCTATGTATCGTATTTTTCTTTGCACCGGAGCAGTCGAATCAGGTACTTGGCCAGATTCGATTTCTGTTTGGAGACACCTTTGGAACGTATTACCTGGTCATCGGACTTGGCATTTTCTTTCTGTCTCTGTTTCTGGCAGGCTCCAAATACGGAAATATTGTGCTTGGAAAGCCGGATGAGAAGCCAAAATATTCCTTTTTTGCATGGGGATGCATGATGTTTACCTGTGGTCTGGCAGCAGATATTCTGTTTTATTCGTTCTCTGAGTGGATTTTGTACGCAACAGATCCTCACATCGCAGAACTTGGCAGCATTCAGGACTGGGCAGGCGTATTTCCACTGTTTCACTGGAGCTTTATCCCGTGGGGATTCTATCTGGTACTGGCTGTCGCGTTTGGCTTTATGCTTCATGTAAGAAAACGAAACCGTCAGAAATACAGCGAGGCGTGCCGTCCGATTCTGGGAAAACAGACAGATGGAATTGGCGGCCGTCTGATTGACCTTCTGGCTGTCTTTGCACTGCTGGCCGGAACTGCTACCACTTTTAGTGTGGCGACTCCTCTGATGGCGGAAATCATCGGCGAGCTGTTCCATATGGAAGTCAGCAGAACTGTGATTAATATTATCATTCTTCTGATCACCTGCTGTGTTTATACCTATTCTCTTCTGCATGGATTCAAAGGAATCAGCATTCTGGCCAAGGTGTGCATTTATCTGTTTTTTGGACTCCTTGCCTTCGTCCTGCTGTTTGGGGGAGAGACGCGGTATATTATTGAAACTGGATTTTCTTCTCTTGGAAAAATGATTCAGAACTTTATCGGCTTGTCGACGTATACGGACCCGATGCGTACGACAAACTTCCCACAGAACTGGACCATTTATTACTGGGCATACTGGATGGTATGGTGTGTGGCAGCACCGTTCTTCATTGGCAGCATTTCCCGCGGAAGAACCGTGCGCCAGACAATTCTCGGCGGATACGGTTTTGGTGTGGGTTCCACGCTTGTCAGCTTTATTATTCTTGGAAATTATTCGATGGGAAAGCAGATTTCAGGTGCAATTGATTTCATTTCGCAGTATAATGAAAATGGAGATTTATATCATCTGATTGTGTCGATGATCAAAACCATGCCGTGTGCACCGCTGATTATGGTTGTTGTATTAGTTACGATGGTTGCATTTTATGCGACATCGTTCGACTCGATCGCATTGACGGCATCGTGCTACAGCTACCGGAAACTGGAAGACGGCGAAGAGCCGGCAAAAGGAATTCAGCTGATGTGGTGTATCCTGCTGATCCTGCTTCCGATTGCACTTCTTTTTGCAGAGAGTTCCATGAACAGTCTGCAGTCTGTCAGTATCGTAGCGGCATTTCCGATCGGCATTGTGATCGTGATGATTGCGGTCAGCTTCTTAAAAGATGCAAAACTGTATTTAGAAGAATTGCAGGGAGGAAAAGCGCATGGAGAGGAGAAAAAAGAGAATCGTTAAACTGACAGCATTTTTGTTTCTGCTTGCGGCATCCATTTTTGTGATGCCGCAAAAGGCGTTTGCGGACGAAAATGAGGATGTTACATTGCCGACGGGCGATATTAAACCCATGGAACCACAGCAGGATGAGTCCGGGATTGATACATACGGGGCCGATGAAGGCGATGAGTTCAGCGGAACGGAGTATGAATTGTATACGGTTCTGGAGAATCGTGTGAAAGAAGCGATGCTGGCTGGAAATGAATGGGTATCCATTAAAGATTTAAAAATAAGAAGGGATACCTATGACATTTGGGAATCGAAACACATAAAGCAGTGAGAATCCCCCATGGTTGAATGGAAGCGTTCAACCATGGGGGCTTTTAATGGATGTTCCTCTTGCAGTCCCCCCCATTTTGTGTTAACATAAAACACGCAAATAACCAACAGCAAGGAGTTCTATTTTACATGAACATTACTTCAAAATACCGTTCTCTCTCCGTCCAGGCGAAGGCGGCGCTTTGGTTTACGATCTGCAGTTTCTTACAGAAAGGCATTTCGTTCATCACAGTTCCGATTTTCACGCGTCTGATGAGCACCGAGGAGTACGGAACCTATACGGTTTATCTGTCCTGGCTGCAGATTTTGACGATTTTGACGTCGCTGTACTTATTTAATGGTGTTTACGACAACGCGATGGCAAAGTACGAGAAACAGCGGGATGAGTATACATCTGCAATGCAGGGACTGACACTTGTGATTACGGGTGCAGTTTTTGCATTGTATTGTTTTACGTCGGGTTTCTGGGAGAAGATTCTGAATCTGCCGAAATCCATGATTTTGTTGATGTTTCTGGAAGCGCTGCTGAGTCCGGCGCTTTCTTACTGGTCGGGGCGGCAGCGGTTTGAGTATCGGTACCGGATTCTGGTCTGCGTGACGATTCTGCAGGCGCTGATGAACCCGATCGCGAGCCTGGTGCTGATCCGTATCAACGGCGGTACGGCCATGATGCGGATCTTAGGTATCGTCGGGGTGCAGGTCTGCATCTGTGTGCCGATTATTGTGTTCCAGTTTTGCAAAGGAAAAGAGTTCTTTTCGAAGGAACACTGGGGCTACGCACTGCGGATCGGAATTCCGATTGTGCCGCATTATCTGTCCGGTATTATCCTGAATCAGGGCGACCGCATCATGATCGACAAGATGGTCGGAAAGACGGAAGTTGCGCTGTACGGGCTGGCGTACAGCATTGGTATGCTGGTGCAGCTTTTCATCAGCGGTATGAACAGTGCATTGACACCGTGGATGTACAGCAAGATCAAAAAGGGCGACATCCGCTCGATGCGGAAGGTGCTGCAGCTTCTTAGTATTGTAGTGGTCGGCATAGCCGTGGCGCTGATGCTGATCAGTCCGGAGCTGGTGCTGATTTTCGGATCGCCGAAGTACCGCGAGGCGGTGTACGTCATTCCGCCGGTGGCAGCGAGTGTGTTCTTTATCTTTATTTATAATATTCTCTCGATGCCGCAGTTCTATTATGAAAAAACACAGTTTCTGATGGCTGCATCCATGGCGGCGGCTGGAGCGAATGTGGTGCTGAACTTTATTTTTATCCGCCTGTTCGGTTACATCGCGGCCGGTTACACGACGCTGGCATGCTATATGCTGTATTCGGTCGGCCATTATATTGTGAGCAAACGGATTCTGGTGAACGAAGGAATCCAAGAAAATCTGATGAATCCAGGATTTCTTCTGGCGTGCTCCGTTTTTCTGATTGGAGCAAGCATCATCTGCAATCTTATTTTCCCGTACAGAATCCTGCGTTACGCGATTCTGCTCGCAAGTGCAGGGTTGGTCTTCTGGAAGAAAGAACTTCTGCTGAAGACGATGGCGGATATCCGGAAAAAATAAAAAAGTGGGGGAGGATTTGAAACGAATGTTCAGAGACTCCCCGTTTTTGTGCGTTTTTTCTTGACAGTCACAGAAAAAACGATACAATGAAAGAATGAAGAAAAGTAAGGCATTTTAATTAGAGAAGGAAAAATTACATGAGCACCAGTATTTCAATAAAAGAACTAAAAGAGCTCGATCCGTCAAGCTATCAGATCGTCGATATCCGCGATGCGGTAGAGATCTCCCACGGCGCGATTCCGGGAGCGCTTGTGATGAAGACAGAAGAAATCGAGACAAGTGATGCGATTGACCGGAGCAAAAAGACGATTATCTGCTGCAGCCGCGGCCGGTTCAGTGTCGCAGCGGCGGAAGAATTACAGGAAAAGGGCTGGGACGCTGTGAGCCTGGAGGGCGGTTACATCGCCTGGCTGATGGATGTGATGAGCGCGCCGGAGGAGCAGGACAAGGCGGCAGACGTGGAGAAGAGTCTCCGCAAAAAATTCAAAAAGTCGATCTGGTCCAAATTTACGAAAGCGATCAACACATACGAGCTGGTAAAACCGGGCGATAAAATCGCTGTCTGTATTTCCGGCGGAAAAGATTCGATGTTGATGGCGAAATGCTTTCAGGAGTTAAAGCTTCACAATAAATTTGATTTCGAAGTAAAATTCGTTGTCATGGACCCGGGATACAGCCCGGAGAACCGCAAGGTGATCGAGGATAACGCAAAGAGCCTCCATATTCCGATCACGATTTTCGAGACCGATATTTTCGATTCGGTTTACCATGTCGAAAATTCGCCGTGTTACCTCTGCGCGAGAATGCGCCGCGGCCATCTGTACCATTTTGCACAGCAGCTTGGCTGCAACAAGATCGCACTTGGCCATCATTACGATGATGTCATTGAGACAATCCTCATGGGAATGCTCTACGGTGCGCAGGTGCAGACGATGATGCCGAAGCTTCACAGCATCCACTTCGAGGGCATGGAGCTGATCCGCCCGCTGTATCTGGTGCGCGAGGATGATATCAAGGCGTGGAGAGATTATAACGGTCTGCATTTTATCCAGTGTGCCTGCAAGTTTACCGATACCTGCACGACCTGCAATAACGAGGAGAATCGTTCGAAACGCGTGGAGATCAAGGAACTGATCAAAAACCTGAAAAAGGTGAATCCGTTCGTGGAGAGCAATATTTTCCGCAGTGTCGAAAATGTCAACATTGACACCGTGGTCGGCTACAAGCAGCACGGCATCCGCCACAATTTCCTGGAAGGATACGACGACAATCCGGGGTATGTGCCGGAGGCAGAAAAAGCGGCGGCGGAGACGGAATAAAAAGAAGGAACTCTATGCACAGAAAAATAGAAGAAACGCCGGAGCGGGAGAAAATGCTGATCCGGCTGAAAGAGCTCCGTCTGGAACGCGGTTACTCGATGACGCAGGCGGCGCGGAAGATTTTCAGTCACCCGGACACCTACAACCGGTATGAAAAAGGCATTCGTGAGATTCCGCTGGATTCGCTGATGCTGCTGGCGAAGACGTATGACTGCAGTCTCGACTATCTGGCAGGTGTTTCAGACCGGCCGAGAAAATATGGAAGGTGATGCAGATGGCAATTCCTCTTTATCTGACGACGATTGAACAGGATATTTTTGATACATTCCGGTATCTGCCGCATGCCGTTGCAGTCGGTGTCGGCTTTGTGACGGTTGCAGCAGCGTGGAAAAACCAGCAGATGATAAAGAAACAAAAACGGCTGGAGCATGCGCATGCGGTTCCTGGCACCCAGCTTCTGCTGTGGTTTCTGGTAGCAGTCTATTTTGCGATGATGCTTTCTATTACGCTGTTTTCCAGAGAACCGGGTTCGAGAACGGGCGTGGATGTGAAGCTGTTTGAAACCTGGGGAAACCAGCGGCTGCCGGACCGGTATTTTGTGGAAAATATTCTGCTGTTTCTCCCGTTCGGCGTATTGCTGCCGGCGGCGGTTCCGTCTCTTCGGAAAGGATGGTGCTGCGTCTATGCGGCGTTTTCCACAAGCATGATGCTGGAAACAGTGCAGCTCTTAACAGAGCGCGGCTACTGCCAGTTAGATGATGTTGTGACGAATACGCTTGGAGCAGCCATCGGGTATCTGGTGTTTGCACTGGTGCGGAAATGTTGGAGAGGGAAGATAGAAGAATAGAAGGAAAACAAGAAGGCTCTGCCCAAATGGACAGAGCTTTTTTCTTCCCTGTTTTTATAGCAAGACCCGAAAATAATGCAAAAAATTCAGCACCGCAGAGCGTGAATTACTGCGTCACAGATTTTCGTCGTACCCCGGTACGCCTTCAAATCTGTTCCTTGCAATTCGCGCTCTGCAGCACTGCCTTTTTTGCATTATTTTCGGGTCTTGCTATAGATGGAAGTGCAGGAGAGTTAATCCACCCGTTCTTTCCCCCAGAAAAACAATGCCACGGTTCCCGGCCCTGTGTGGCTGCCGATGGTGGTTCCGATGTTGTTGATCTCGACTTTTCCGTTCAGATTGGGAAAGCGTTCCTCGATAAGATCCGCAACGGCCCGCGCATCGTCGTAGCAGGCGGACTGGGAAATGTAGCATTTGCCGGAGTAGGAGAGGCCGCCCTCGGCGTTTTCTTCCATCTGGTCGACGATTTTTTTGATGACTTTTTTCTTCGTACGGATTTTGAACCGCGGAATCAGCCGTCCTTCGTTGTCCATGTTGAGCAGCGGGCAGATGCCGAGGAGGCCGCCGATTGCGCCGGAGGCTTTGGAGATGCGGCCGCCGCGCACGTAGAAGGTGAGGTCCGTGGAGAAGAACCAGTGATGGACTTTGAGGCGGTTTTTCATCGCAAAATCGTAAACCTCTTCCAGCGGTTTTCCTTCATCGCGCAGGTCGGCAAGGCGGTCCATCAGAAGACCATAGCCGGAGGAAGCGCCGAGGGAATCCACGATGAGGATTTTCCGTTCCGGGTAGCGCTCTTCAAGGTCGGCTTTGGCGATCATCGCAGAATTCAGGACACCGGAAATGCCGGAGGAGAGGCAGACGTGGAGAATGTCTTTGCCGTCCTGCAGGAATGTTTCAAAATAGGCTTCAAATTCATCGGCATTCACCTGGGATGTTTTCGTGAAAGCGCCGGCGGCCATGGCGGCATAGAACTGATCGAACGGCATGGACTTGCCGAGATCATCCGCGTACTCGGTGTCATTTAATTTGTAATGGAAACAGATGTATGAGATTTCCCGTTTGGAGAAATGTTCTTCGGTAAGGTCTGCCGTAGAGCAGCAGCTGATGACATAGGAACTCATAAAATAATCCCTCCTTGTAAAAATGAAAGTAAGAACTCTGGTTTCTGTGCCTATTGTAGCATTCCGAATGGGAAAAGGCAACTGCGGAACGTGATTATATCCGTAATGAAAGGGGAAGCGAAATGGTGTCAAGCCTTGTATTTGCGGTGCGGCCTGTGGTAGAATAGAACTATGAGAATACGAAAATACAAGGAGGTTTTTGCATATGCAGAATTATTCAGGAGAAGAAGGGCTGCAGTATCATCTGCAGATCCGAAAAGGCGATGTGGGACGGTATGTGATTCTGCCGGGAGATCCCAAACGGTGTAAAAAAATTGCAGCTTACTTTGAGAACCCGGTGCTCGTCGCAGACAGCCGGGAATTTGTGACTTATACGGGTACTTTGGACGGTGTAAAGGTTTCCGTTACATCTACCGGCATCGGCGGTCCGTCGGCTTCCATCGCGATGGAAGAGCTGATCCAGTGCGGCGCCGATACGTTTATCCGCGTCGGAACATGCGGCGGTATGGCACTCGATGTAGAGGGCGGCGATATCGTGGTGGCAACGGGAGCGATCCGTGCGGAGGGAACGTCAAAGGAATACGCACCGATCGAGTTCCCGGCAGTCGCAGACCTTACCGTGACGAATGCGCTGGTGCAGGCGGCAAAGAATCTTGGGAAAAAATGGCATGCGGGCGTGGTACAGTGCAAGGATTCCTTCTACGGCCAGCACGACCCGGAGCAGATGCCGGTCGGCGATGAGCTGCTGAAAAAATGGGATGCATGGATGAAGCTTGGATGCAAAGCGTCAGAGATGGAATCGGCGGCACTCTTTATCGTGGCAAGTGCCCGCGGCGTCCGTGCCGGATCGGATTTTCTTGTGATGGGAAATCAGGAGAGAGTGAAACGCGGCATGGAGAACCACATTACGCACGATACGGAAGGTGCGATTCAGGTAGCCATCGAGGCACTGCGGATTCTGATCCGGGAAGATCAGAAATAAGAAAGAAAAAATAAGGGGATACTGGAAAGGGGATGCTGGATATGAAACAGGAAATCAGTACAGAAATAAAACAGGAGCTGGTAAAACAGGCTCTGGCAGCGCGGAAATTTGCGTATGTGCCGTATTCGAAATTCCGCGTAGGCGCGGCGGTTCTGGCAAAGAATGGAGCGATTTATACCGGTTGCAACATTGAAAATGCGGCGTATACACCGACAAACTGCGCGGAGCGCACCGCGGTCTTCAAAGCCGTATCCGAGGGCATAACGGAATTTGACGCGATCGCCGTCTGCGGCGGCCCGGGAGAGGCAGAGCCGGAGGATTTCTGCACACCGTGCGGTGTCTGCCGCCAGGTCCTGCGGGAATTCGTTGATCCGAACGAATTTCTCGTCCTTCTCTGCAAGGGCGACGGTTCCTGGAAAGAAATGACACTCGAGGAGCTGCTGCCAATGGGATTCGGAAAAGAAAATTTATAAACAGAAGGCGGAAAAGAAAAAATCCAGGGCAGGTACGGAAAGTACCGTATGCCCTGGATTTTTTATGTCCAAGATATAAAAATTATTTACTGAAATTTCGGCTCACAGGTCAGATCGCATCCCAGACGCTGGAACATTTTGCGGTCCACATCGGAGAGCATAACGCTGGAGTGCACCTGGCAGCCCTTTAACTGCGGCAGGCAGGAGAGTGCTTTCTGTGCATCCTCGCTCTGTGCAGCGGTAGCGGACAGGGCGATCAGAACTTCGTCAGTATGGAGACGCGGATTTTTGCTTCCGAGATACTTTGTTTTCAGTGTCTGGATCGGAGCGATGGATTCCGGTGAGAGAACGTGTACGTCGTGTTCAATACCGGAAAGGTCTTTTAAAGCATTCAGCAGAAGTGCTGCGCTTGAGCCGAGCAGATCGCTTGTCTTTCCGGTGATGATGCGTCCGTCCAAAAGCTCCATGGCAGCAGCCGGTGCGCCGGTCGCTTCAGCGCGGACAAGAGCCGGGGAAACGGTGGTGCGGTCTGCGGCAACGATGTTCTCCTGTTTCATCAGAAGCTCGATTTTGTAAGCCTCTGTCTCGGAACGGGAACCGTCTGCGATGCCGTCCACAGCGTTATAGTAGCGGCGGATGATCTCCTGGCGGGAAGCCTCGCAGCATGCGGCATCATCGACAATGCAGTTTCCGGCCATGTTGACACCCATGTCGGTCGGGGATTTGTATGGGCTCTCGCCGAAAATCTGCTGGAAAATGGCGCGCAGAACCGGGAAAATCTCAACATCACGGTTATAGTTGACGGTTGTTACATCGTATGCCTCAAGATGGAACGGGTCGATCATGTTGACATCGTTCAGATCGGCGGTAGCAGCCTCATAGGCCAGGTTGACCGGGTGCTTCAGCGGCAGATTCCAGATCGGGAAGGTTTCATATTTGGCATAGCCGGCGTTTACACCGCGTTTGTGCTCGTGGTAAAGCTGGGAAAGACAGGTTGCCATCTTTCCGCTTCCCGGTCCCGGTGCGGTAACGACAACGAGCGGGCGTGTCGTTTCGATGTATTCGTTCTTTCCATATCCCTCATCGCTTACGATCAGCGGTACATTGTGCGGGTAGCCCGGAATTGTGTAGTGAATGTAAACCGGGATGCCGAGCTTTTGCAGTCTCTTTTTAAAGGCATCTGCGCTGTGCTGGCCGGAATACTGGGTAATTACTACGCTTCCGACGTAGAGGCCGCGTCCGCGGAACTCGTCGATCAGACGGAGTACATCACTGTCGTAGGTGATGCCGAGGTCACCGCGGATTTTGTTTTTCTCAATATCGGATGCGGAAATTGCCATAACAATCTCGGCCTGATCGGAAAGCTGCATCAGCATGCGCAGTTTTGCGTCCGGTGCAAAGCCCGGAAGAACGCGGGATGCGTGGAAATCGTCGAACAGCTTTCCACCGAATTCCAGATACAGCTTGTTGTCAAACTGGTTGATGCGGTCGCGGATGTGCTCGGACTGCATTTTCAGGTATTTTTCATTGTCAAATCCAATTTTCATGGTATTTTTCTCCCTTTTTTCCATGGTATTTGTTTGAAAGAAACGGATCATTCCTGCAGGGATGATGCAAAGTTTTCCCCATTGGGTTCTGAAGAGTTACAAACAACTGATTTTATTTTACTATAGAGAAAAGTCACGTGCAAGAAAAAAATGCGGCAGGAATAGAAGCGATTCAGAAAAAGCACTCCTTCGCGCAAGCATGATTCGCGATTTTTCCGGAATTTCGCATGGATCTGAATCGTTACAAAAAAAATCTCCCCAAAAGGAGAGAGGCCGGGACTTGGTTGAAGCCCCGGCGGTATGAAAAAGAAATCTATCTATTAGAAAGGTTGGCGTTGGAGACGTGCTTCCAGAAATGCTTTGCCGTCTCCGGTTTATTTATAGAGAAACAATGGAGGTTGTTTTTTACTTCCTTTGTTGTTGATAAGATTAGTATACGGGAAAATTGTGACCAGAATGTGTACACGGGATAAAGCTTTTCTGAAGAGAACATGAAAACAAAAGGAAGAAAATCTGACGGAATTGTAAAGAAGTAGTCAAAAAGGATTCATGCACCGTGGAAAAGGCGCATAAAATGCAGGAGAAGAAAAAGAGCATTTCCGGCAGGAAAACCGATAAGACCGGAAAACCGGCTATCTGGCAGCTGCGGGGAAGAGGTTTCTATGCCGGAAATGAAAAGGAAGAGAAAAATTTGCAGAGCGTGATTCTGGATATGGTCAACCGTTTTGGCTATCTTGGTATTCTGATTCTGATTGCGGTGGAAAATGTATTTCCACCGATTCCCTCCGAGGTGATTCTGACCTTTGGCGGTTTTCTGACAACGTGTACTCGGCTGCACCCGGCGGGGGTTGTGCTGGCATCTACGGCGGGCTCACTGCTTGGCGCGCTGGTGCTGTACGGAGCCGGAACCCTCGTCAGCCCGGAAGGGCTTGCCGAGCTGCTCGAGAGCCGGCCGATGAAGCTTCTGGGGTTTCGGGCAGAGGATGCCTGGAAGACCATTGCCTGGTTTCAGAAAAAGGGGCAGCGGGCTGTGCTGCTCGGCCGATGCATTCCGATCATCCGAAGTCTCATCTCGGTTCCGGCCGGCATGGCGGGGATGAAGATGCCGGGATTTCTGCTATATACCATAGTCGGGAGTACGGTCTGGAATCTTCTTCTGGTTGGCATCGGTGCAGCGGTCGGCGCTGCATGGGAGCAGGCGGCAGAATATGTGAAGCTGTATGCGGATGTGGTTTTCCTTATTTTAATGGTGGGAACCGTATGCTTTCCGGCATTCCATTTATATAGGAAGAAACACCGTCAAAAATAATAGGATGCATGAAATCATGCATGATATGCAAAAAATATGCTTGCAATTTAGCAATAAGTGTGCTAAGATTCATCTCAACAAATAAAAGGGAGTAGCGAAACGCCGCGGGATCTGAAATAAAAACATCCCGTGCGGGTTTGAAACCGTCAGCCGATGTTGAGAAACATCCGTATCAAATGAGAACGCAAGACTTTTATTGTGGCAGATGTCATGATAGGAGTCTTTTTTTATCCTTCGACTCCTGAATACCAAATATGAACTGCCATCCGTTGCCAGCGAAAGAAGCGTGGCGGAGAGAGAGGAATGTATGAGCAGCCAAAGAGTAAAAAAAGAATTGTACGAAACTGCAATGACAGGAGAAAAGGCACTGACCAGCCTGATGTATGTACAGATGACACTGTATGCAGCAAAAAGCCAGAAAACGTATGCCAGGGTGCGAAGCGAGGGGCGTGCAAGGATGCGCCACATGGGGCTTCATATGAATCAGTATTTAAGAGCGGCAGGAAAGGATCTGGAAAGCTTTCGAAACCGTCTGAAAGAGACACATCTGCCGGAAGAGCTTCAGTCAAAGGCAGAAACATTTCTGGTCCAGACGGTACATGCGCTGGATGTGACGGAGAAAAAACAGATGTACCGCAGGGAACTGATCGGGATGGAAGAGAAAGTAAAGGAAACAGCAGAACAGATCGAGGAGCTGCTGAAAAGCATGCGGGAGCTTGGAGTATAAGTCACCGTCTGGCAGGCTCTGCGTGACCCGTAACGTGTAGTATCCGCAGGGGAGTCGGCGAAGGGGAATGCGCATGGTGGACTTTTCAAAAACAAAATGTTAAGATAAAACATATGGTAATGATTCAGAGCCATGCGAAATAGAAGAGAAGATGCAGGAAAGAAAAGGAGTAAGAAACGTGGCAGAAGAAATTGCAATGAAGGTGATCGCCCGAATCCACACGGATTTCCCGGAAAAATTCGGGATTCCGAGGCAGAGCGGACTGATCGAAGAACTAAAGAGTATGATCGTTTTTGAACCGGAGTTCCGCGATGCAAATGCACTGAGGGGGCTGGAAGAATATTCCCATCTCTGGTTGATCTGGGAGTTTTCGGAAGCCGTGCGGGATACCTGGTCTCCGATGGTGCGGCCGCCGCGGCTTGGCGGAAATAAGCGTGTCGGCGTATTTGCTACGCGTTCGCCGTTCCGTCCGAATCCGATCGGTCTTTCTTCGGTAAAGCTGGAATATGTGGAGCAGCATCCGTCGCTTGGTCCGGTATTGCACCTTACGGGAGCAGATCTGATGGACGGCACACCGATTCTGGATATCAAACCGTATCTGCCGCATGTAGACAGTCACGTGGAGGCACTTGGCAGCTTTACGGAAAAGACGAAAGAATACTTTATTCCGGTTGAGATTCCGGACGAGCTGCTGGAAAAGGTTCCGGCAGACCACCGTGCGGCGCTGAAAAAAGTGCTGGAGCAGGATCCGCGTCCATCGTATCAGAACAGCGAAGAACGCGTCTACGGACTTTCCTTTGCGGGAATGGAAATCAAATTCCAGGTAAAGGACGAGGTACTGCATGTTGTGGGAGTAGAAATGTGAGGAAGAAATAAAGATCGGGAGAAAAGACCGAAAGCAAGGATCGAAAGCAAAGATCAAAAGCGAAGATCAAAAGCAAAGATCAAAAGCAAGGATTAAAAGCAAAGATCGAGAGAAGAGACCAAAAGCAAGGATTAAGAGAAAAGATAGGAAGAAAAAATGGAACGAAATGTAGAGATAGATAAAATTTCAGATGGAAAACGATACGGAGCTAATGATCTTGTAAAAGTGGGCTGCGACGACTGCCGCGGATGCTCCGCCTGCTGTCATGGGATGGGAGATTCGATTGTACTCGACCCGATGGATGTCTACCGCCTGGAGAAAAAGCTGGGAAAGACGATGGAAGAGATTTTGCTGGCTGGGAACGTGGCGCTTCGTGTCGTGGACGGTGTTATTCTGCCACATCTGAAGATGACAGAGCAGTCAGACCGGTGCAGCTTTTTAAATGAAGAAGGCCGCTGCAGCATCCACGATGCACGCCCGGGCTTCTGTCGGATGTTTCCGCTGGGTCGGCTGTATGAGGATGGAACATTTTCTTATTTCCTTCAGGTGAACGAATGTCCGAAGGAGAACAAGACAAAGGTCAAGGTCCGCCGCTGGCTCGATACGCCGGAGCTTGGGAAATACGAAGCCTTTACGACAAAATGGCATTATTATCTGAAGGAAAAACAGAATGCGGCGCGCGAAAGCGAGGACGATGCATTCCGGCAGCAGATCAGCATGAACATTCTGAAGCTGTTTTATCTGCTTCCGTATGACGGAAATACAGATTTTTATACACAGTTTGCAGATCGAATGGAGCTTGCAGCAGACAAGCATTAAGCAAAAACATATATTAACAGGAGAGGCTGTCGCACGAAGCGAAAACACTACAAAATCTATATTTTGTGGAAATTTTTCTTCGTGCGGCAGCCCTCCTGTTTTTTTATATCGTTTCGTAGGAAAACTTTCCTGCTCCGGCGTAGACCAGGAAGGCTTCCCGGGTCTCACGCCTCCGTCGACGGCTGCAGAAAATGATCTGCCCGTTTTTCAGCAGAATTTCGCCGGTTACCTGTACAAGGGAAACATGGGCAAAGTTGATCAGCAGACCTTTTCCGCCGTGGAAAAAACGATCACTTGGTGTAAGGCAGACCGTCAGGTCGGTAAACGTGCAGCGGGTTGTAAAATCTCCCTGAATGGTGTGGAGAATCAGTCGGTGCTGGCAGGCCTCAACGTAAATCAGGTCGTCGAGCGCCAGCCGGTATTTTTGGGAAACACCCTGTGAGATAATGACTGGAATTTCGAGCAGAACAGCATCGTTCGGATCGAGTGGGAATATTAATTTGGAATACAAGAAAACACCTCCTGGAAAGCATACCGTTTGCGTCGAAGTGCAGCCGTTCGAGTCGAAGCGGTTGTCCGGCGCAAAGAAACATGATAGGGTACAAAATAAAAGTAGGAGGGAGCATTACAGCAAACGTCATAAAATTACAAAATGTAGTTTAGCATAGTGGCAGGATCTCATTCAAGCCGAATTGCCGCACTTCTGTTAAAATCGTTCGACAGATAACGACGCCGGATGGCTTAAAGAGTCGAAAAAAGTAAAAAAAGGAACGATAGGCAGAAAAAACAGCAGAAAGATCAAAAGAAAATCGAAAGAAAAGGAGGCAGAGAAGATTGACGATGCGAGATTGATTTGGTATAATATTCCAAAAATAATTATTACATATAACATTACCGTAAAAGAATAAATATCATATGGAGAGAAATATGAACAGAGAAGTAGAAACAATCAGAGAAAAAGTACATACAACAGCAGATGCAGCATTATTTTTATGCTTTCAGGAAGTGAAGGGAAGCCATTCCAAAGGAGTGATCCGGCTGCCGCTGCTTCATTATGACATTCCGTTTGAGGGATACGGAGAAATGCTGCTTCGGATGAACCGCATTTATGACCTGCTCGGCATGCCGGATGCAGGAAGCTGTATGCGGAGCCTTTCAGAAGGGGAAAAAGAAGAGTGGGAATTTACAGATGAAATGAAGAACAATCAGGATACAACGCTTCCAGCCGGAACTGAGCGTATGGTCAGTATTCAGATTCAGTTCCGACAGCACTGTAGTCTGCAGGGATTTCTGATCTGCGGAAAACAGAAAGCAGGTTTTCGTTCAGCACTTGAAATGCTGTATTTACTGGAAGATTGTCTGCAGGAACAGGATAACTGAATACGGGAGAAAAACGCAACAGAATGAGAGTGGGAGCTATGAAGGAAGAAAAAAAGATCAGAAAGAAAATAAAAATTGAGGATTTGCTGCCAAGAGATCCCATCCAGGTGGATCTCGATGCAATCCTGGGCTATGTGAAGGGAAAAACAATCCTGGTAACAGGCGGAGGCGGTTCGATCGGAAGTGAGATCTGCCGCCAGCTGGCCGGACACGACGTCGGGCATCTGATCATTTTTGACATTTACGAAAACAATGCGTACCAGATCCAGAAATCTCTGGAATGGGAGTTCCCAGATCTCAAGTTGACAGTACTGATTGGTTCTGTGCGGGATGAGCGGAGGCTGGAATCAATTTTTTCGAAGTACCGGCCGGACATCGTCTTTCACGCAGCAGCCCACAAGCATGTGCCGCTGATGGAGGACAGCCCGAATGAAGCGATTAAAAACAATGTTATTGGAACCTTAAAAACGGCGCGCACAGCGAGCCATTATCAGGTAAAGAAGTTTATCCTGATATCAACAGACAAGGCAGTCAACCCGACCAACATCATGGGAGCGAGCAAGCGGCTCTGTGAGATGGTGATTCAGCTGATCGGAAGACACAGCACGACAGAGTTTGCAGCAGTGCGCTTTGGAAATGTACTGGGAAGCAACGGAAGTGTCATTCCGCTGTTCCGCCGTCAGATCGAACACGGCGGTCCGGTGACGGTTACGCATCCGGATATCATTCGATATTTTATGACGATTCCGGAGGCAGTCAGCCTGGTACTTGAGGCAGGCGCCTATGCGAAAAACGGTCAGATCTTTGTCCTGAATATGGGAGATCCGGTCAGAATCGCAGATCTGGCAAAAAATATGATCCGCCTTTCCGGATATGAGCCGGAAAAAGAAATCAAGATCAAATACATTGGCCTGCGACCCGGCGAAAAGCTGTATGAGGAACTTCTGATGAATGAAGAGGGCATGCAGACCACAGAAAACAGCCGGATTTTTATCGGCAGACAGATTGCATTTGACGAGAAGGTATTCCGGGAGCAGATAAAGGAACTCGCGAAGGAAGCGGAAAACGAATGTCCGGACATCTGTTATCTGGTAAAGAAAATGGTACCGGAATACCAGTACGAAGGAGAAAAACAGGGATGACGGACCTTCATGTACATATTCTGCCGGGAGTGGACGACGGATCCCCGAATTTGTCCACCTCCCTTGAAATGGCAGAAATGGCGGCACAAAGCGGGGTGCGTATCCTCGCGGTGACGCCGCATGCAAACCAGACGGGAATCGAAGGCGTGGAGGACGGATACGTCAACTACGAATCGGAACAGTTAGAAGAGCAATTTTACCGTCTGGAGAGGGAAATCAACAGAGAACACATTCCCATCAGCCTGGTGCGCGGTATGGAAATCATGAGCATCGGACCGCTGGGGAAAAAAATCAGAGAGAGAAAGCTGATACCGCTCCATGAGAGCCGCTATTATCTGATCGAGGTGCCGTTTGATATGGCGCCGGACGGAATCAGAAAGCGGCTGCTGGAATTTCCGGCGATGGGAAAAATCCCGGTGCTGGCGCATCCGGAGCGGTATTTCTGCGTGCAGGATACACCGGAGCTTCTATACGAATTCCGGGAAATGGGCGCGGTTTTGCAGATCAACAAAGGAAGCGTGTTTGGAAGATTTGGAGAAGAGGCGGAGCGGACAGCAAGGTTTCTACTGGAAAACCGCCTTGCGGGCTGTGTGGCAAGCGATGCCCACGGAGCTGATTACCGGACCACGGACATGCGGCCGGTCCGGCAGTTTCTGGAGGAGCGGTATGGAGAAGCGTATGCACAGCTTTTAGTGAAAGTGAATCCGAGAAGAATCCTGGAGGACCGTCAGATTTTCTATGAACCGTCCCCGGAACGAAAACGGAAAAGACGCTGGTTCCTCTAAAAACAGGAAGAATGGCGTTACAGAAACGAAAGGAGCATCTTTGATATGCACAAAACGAGAGCGGCAGTTCTCATTCTGTTTCTGGCTTCCACACTTGCCTTTGGCGGGTGTCTGGTGCGGCAGCAGACGGGAAAAGACGGAAAAGGGCCGGAAATTACGATGGACAACAGTGAGATTTCTGCCAGCATCCATGCAGAGGAGTCAGAACTTCTGGCCGGGGTAACTGCTTACGATAAAAAAGACGGCGATGTGACGAGTTCTCTTGCTGTGGAACATATTTCGAATTTTGTGGAAAAAGGGCGGCGGAAAATCAGTATCGTCGCCTTTGATTCCGATAACCACGTTACGCATGCGGAGCGGGAACTGGTGTATAATGATTACACCTCACCGGTCTTTTCCCTGGATCGCCCGCTGCGGTTCAGCCTGAATGCAGATGATCTGACAGAGGGACTTTCCGCGGAGGACTGCCTGGACGGAACGATTACCGACCGCATCCGGATTTCTTACGAGGATGAGATCAGCAGTACACCGGGACTGTACCACGTGACATATTCGGTTGCAAACCGCGCCGGAGATGTGACAAGTCTTCCGGTGACAGTAGAACTCTATGATCCGGCAGAGGAGAACGGAAAGCCGCAGATTACCCTGAGCGATTACCTGATTCATCTGGATCTGCAGCAGCCATTTGATCCGCAGGCATATCTGGAAAGCGTGAGTGTAGATCAGATGCTGTATGAAAAGAGAGAAGACGGTGCGCTTCATGCAGCTTCGTATGAAGAAGAGCTCCTGGGAGAAAACCAGTTTTCCATTGACAATCCGGTCGATACCGGAAGTGCGGGTGTTTATGAAGTGACATACACTGCGACAGCGGAGGATGGGCAGACTAGCTCCGTCCGCCTGATCGTCTGTGTAAACGAATAGGGGGGGGGGATCCAGATGGGAGAATACGACAGAACAGGAAACGGGCAGAGCAGCAAAACAGACTGGGATCTCCGAAGTATCCTGTGCGACATTGCAAAAAACTGGTGGGTCATCCTTCTGATTGCCTGTTCGGCGGCGATGATAACCTATACTGTGATGGCGACTGTACACAAAGACCGGTATACGGTGAAAACCACATTTGCCGTTATGGGACGCGGGGTGGATGCCAATGCGGCATCGAGCCTGTCGGCCACATATGAGATGGCACAGAAATTTGAAGCAATTCTGGAAAATACGATTTTGAAGAAAAAAGTGATGGAGGAGCTTAGCTTGTCCTCGTTTCCGGCAAAAATGAATGATTCCATTGTGCCGGAATCCAATCTGATGGAGCTGTCTGTGACCGCAGATTCGCCGGAAATGGCATTTCGGATCTTAAAGTCGGTACTGAACAATTATACGAGCATTTCCGACTATATTATTCCGAATGTAGTGTTGGAGACACTGCAGCAGCCGCAGGTTTCCGGCGTGCCATCGAACCAGATTCCGACCAAAAAGTATGCCGCGACCGCATTTCTTGCGGCAGCCCTTGCTATGGCGGCACTCATCGGACTCTTTTCCTTTCTGCGGGATACCGTCAAAAATGAGGCAGAATTCACCCGCAAAATTGATGCGGACCTGCTGGGCGTTGTGTATCACGAAAAGAAGAAGAAAAACAGCTCCATGCTGATTACCAATCCGGCGCGGAGCTTTCTGTATGTGGAATCCTTAAAGCGTATTGCATCGCGTGTGCGGGGGCGTCTGGACCGAAAAGGCGGAAAAGTGCTGCTGGTGACCAGTGTGGCGGAAAATGAAGGAAAATCGACCCTTGCGGCAAATCTGGCGCTTGCCCTTGCAGAAGAGCAGAACCGTGTACTGCTTTTGGACTGCGATTTCCGACAGCCGGCGTTACATAAAATCTTTGAGATTCCGGAAAAAGACGGAAAGGATTTCGGAAAGGTTGTCCTCGGAAAAGAGTCGGCATCCGGCGTTTTTGAGAAACACAAGGATACCAACGTATATACCGGAATCTGCCGTAATCGTCTGGAAGAGCCGTCGCTTGCAATCGGCGGTGAGATTTTCCACCGGATTCTGGAGACATGCCGGACCAATATGGACTACATTATTCTGGATACGCCGCCGATGGGAATGACGGCGGATGCAGAAGAGCTTGCAGAGTATGCCGATGCGGCAGTTCTTTCCGTACGGCAGGACGGCGCACTGACGAGGGATATCAACGACGCGATTGATGCATTGAACCAGAAAGAGGAAAAAGTGATCGGCTGTGTATTTGGAAATGTTTATCCGGGATTCGGTGAGCGGATCGGCAACAGCTACGGTTATGGATATGGATACGGCACCTACAGCAGGGCAGAACGATAAGAGGGAGCAAAGAGCATGAGCAGAGAAACGTATGAAACCTATTCGGCGGAACCGGAGAAAATCGATCTGATCGCCTTTCTGGCAGAATATTTCCAGGCATTCCGAAAATTCTTTTTGGGCGTGCTGATTCTTGTGATCCTCATGGGAGGCGGCTCCTTTCTGACGGCAAAGCTGCGGTATCAGCCCATGTATGAGGCATACACCTCATTTGTGGTCGGATCAAACCGCGCGGTCGGCTATTCCTATTATGACAATGTGACGGCGCAGCAGCTTGGAAAAACCTTTCCTTATATCGTAACAAGCGGTGTATTAAAGGATGTTGTGGCACGGGATCTTCAGGTGGGAGCAGTGACATCCCAAATTGAGGCGAGTGTGATGGAAAACACCAACCTGTTCACGATTCGCGTCAAAGATTCTTCACCGGATACGGCATATCGCGTACTTCAGTCCGTCATAACCAATTATCCGGAGGTAGCAGAGTACATAATCGGTGCGACAACGCTGACGGTGGTAGACGACAGCGGCGTACCGGTATCCCCGATCAACAGCCAGGATGCGGTATATGCCGGAATGATCGGAGCAGCGGCGGGACTTGCCGTTGCACTGCTTTTGATTTTCATCTATGTGAGAACAAGAAAAACAATTCGCCAGGCAGAGGACGTGAAAAAGCTGACGAACGCAACGTTCCTTGGAAATCTGCCGGAGGCGAAAATTAAGAAACGAAGCAACGTAAAAGAACAGACCATCACGATCTGTAACCCCAAAGTGCCGGATTCCTTCAAAGAAGCGATGCAGCTCATCCGGACAAGAACAGAGGACGGGCTTGGAAAAGCCGACTGCCCGGTTCTGCTTGTGACAAGCTCTGTGCCGGGAGAGGGAAAGACAACCGTTGCCGTGAATCTCGCAGAAGCATTCGCAAAGAAAAAATACCGCGTAGTGCTGCTGGACGGAGATCTGCGAAATCCGTCGGTATTGAAGTGTATCGGACTTTCCGAGCGGAAGGGACGTGGAATCATAGGAGTGCTGAAAGGACAGATCAGCCTGGATGAGGCACTTACCGATTATCGGGATCTGTCGCTGAAAATTCTGCCGGGTGTCGGAAGTACACAAAATCCGGCCGGCCTGCTGCGTTCCGCGCGGATGAAAACGCTGATCGAAGAATTGAAAGAGGATGCGGATCTTCTGATTATTGATACGCCGCCGTGCGGAGTACTGTCGGATGCATCCCTTTTGGGCGGAATCGCAGATTCTGCAGTTCTTGTCGTACACCAGGGAACTACCAAGGACCGTGAAGTACAGCGGGCACTGGAATTCTTCGAGGATTCGCAAATTCCGGTCTGCGGCTATGTACTGAACGGCGTGCCGGAGGGTGCGACAGGCTACGGATACAGCACCTATGGCGGTTATGGCTACGGAAAATATGGTTATGGTTACGGAAAGTACGGCTATGGAAAAGAAAAAGAAGGCCGGAAAAGTAACCAGTCGGTGAAAGAATAGGGGGAAGAAAACATGAGGGAATCTGGAATTTATCAAATGTATCTGAAAAATCTGCTGGACCGGCTGCTTGCACTGGTTGGAACGGCAGCACTGTCGTGGTTGCTGATTTTGCTTGGCATAGCGATCCATCTCGATTCGCCGGGACCGATTTTCTTCCGGCAGAAGCGGGCAGGAAAGAACGGCACGTATTTTTACATATATAAATTCCGCACGATGCGTATCGATACCCCACATGATATGCCGACCCATATGCTGAATAATCCCGATCTTTTCATCACAAGAGTCGGACGGTTTCTCCGGAAAACATCCCTCGATGAGCTGCCACAGCTCTTTAATATCCTGAAGGGCGATATGGCGCTGGTTGGCCCGCGTCCGGCACTCTGGAATCAGTATGACCTCCTTGTGGAGCGTGAGCAGTACGGCGCAAACAGCGTCCGTCCGGGTCTTACCGGATGGGCACAGATCCATGGACGGGATGAGCTGCCGATCCGGCAAAAAGCTGAACTGGATGGATATTATGTGCACCATATCCAGCTCAAAATGGATCTGGAATGTCTCTGGAGAACAGCAGGAGCCGTACTGCGGCAGGATGGAATTCACGAAGGCAGACTGGAAAAACAGCAGATGAAGGGTGCAAAAGAGGCTGTGAAGGTTGGAAAATAGAAGAAGACAAAAAAATAGCAAAGATAGCAAAAGATAGGAAGAAACGGGCAGGATGTTTTTGGGGATGAAAGCATGCTGCCCCGTTTTGCACAGAAGCTGGAAAATAATGAGAAAAGTAATTGCATATTGATTGGAAGATGATATAATTTATAAATAAAAATAATGAAATTAGTAATGAAACAATGCGAATTATTACACCGAAACAGGAAAGAAAAATGAAAAAACGAATTCTAATTGTAACCAATCATTCGTATATGTTCTGGCAGTTTCGCAAAGAATTGGTGGAAGCATTGCAGAAAGAGCATGAAGTGATTCTTGCCATGCCATTTGTCGGACATGAAGAAGATTTTCGGAAAATGGGAATCGAGTGTATTCCCATATCTATGAACCGACGTGGTGTGAATCCCTTTGCTGAGGCAAAGCTATTGTGGGATTATAAGCGGCTTCTGCAAAAAATCAGCCCGGACTTTGTGCTTACATATTCCATTAAACCAAATATCTATATGGGTCTGCTCTGCAGTTGCAAAAAGATTCCCTATTATGCCAACGTACAGGGACTTGGAACTGCATTCCAAAAACCAGTACTGGCCGGATTTGTTACGGTACTGTATCGAATGGCTTTCCGCAAAGTAAAATATGTCTTTTTTGAAAATAAAGAAAACGCACGCGAATTCAGTGAAAGAAACATCATATTGGAAGATCGTCAGGTTGTCCTTCCCGGTGCGGGAATTAACCTGGAAAAATACAAAATGGAACCTTACCCGAACCATAGATGTGTCCATTTTCTGTATCTCGGACGCATCATGAAAGAAAAAGGAATAGAAGAACTCTTTTACGCCGTTCGGCGGCTGAAAGAAGAAAACGAAGACTTTGTCCTTGATCTGGCCGGATTCTTTGAAGATATCTACAAAAAGCAGGTAGAAGAACTGGAACAGCTTGGAATCGCCCATTTTTACGGCTTTCAGTCAGACCCGCGCCCATTTTATACAGAAGCAGACTGTGTTGTTCTTCCCAGCTACCATGAAGGCATGAGCAACGTCCTTTTGGAAGCGGCAGCAACCGGCCGCCCCGTTATCACAAGCAATATCCCGGGCTGCCGGGAAAGCGTAGAAAATGGCAAAAGCGGTCTGCTGGTCGAAGCAAAAAACAAAGAGATGCTGTATCAGGCAATGAAAAAGATGCTGCATTGCAGTAGAGAAGAACGGGAAAAAATGGGAAAAGCAGGAAGAGAGAAAATGAAAAGAGAGTTTCGGAAAGAAGCCGTGGTAGAGAGAACGGTGAGGAGCCTGGAGTAAAAACAGGCAAAGACAAATCGAACCGGAAACTTATGAGGAAATGGGAGTTGTAGAAAAAGCTAAATGGATGATAGAGAGCAGCTTATAAATACAGGTTCTTTGGGGAGGAGTAGTGCGAGGGATTGGACGTGTGCATATAGGCTGTTTTATATTTGAAGATTGAGGACTTGGGAAAGAGTGAGGGGATTGGATTATAAAAGGGAACTGGAGAGAATGACATGACATTGACGAATTATTGGTGGTTGCTGATTTGGATTTTCATTGGAGGAGGAGTGTTAGCGCTTTTTATTCCAAAGCAGCAGGAACTGGTAAATGGGAGAAAAGTAGAACGATGGACGATGCCGACAGCATTGATCTTGATTGCACCATATATTTTATGGGCGGGATTTCGGTCGAATGCGTTTGGAGATACCGGGTCATATCAGAAAGCATTTCGGGAATGTGCATCTTCGTTTGGCGAGATTGGAAATTATCTTTCAAGTGTCACAAAAGATAAAGGTTTTTATCTGCTGATGGCGTTGGAAAAGAGTATTTTTGGTGACTCTTGTAGGCTTTTTTTTATATTACTTGCCGCGTTTCAGATGTTGATTATTATGTGGATGTTTAGAAAATATTCAGAAGATTACTGGTTCAGTATTTTCCTGTTTGTTGCATCTACAGATTATATATCCTGGACGTTTAATGGCATCCGGCAGTTCACAGCAGTTGTTATTGCTTATGCTGCCACGCCGTTCATTTTAAAGAAAAAATACATTCCCAGCATTCTTCTTATTTTGCTGGCATCTACGATGCATCAGTCGGTACTTTTGATGATTCCGATTATTTTTATCATACAGGGAAAGGCCTGGAATAAGAAAACAGTAGTTTGTATTTTAGCGTGCTTGACTGCGTTACTGTTTGTAGATCATTTTACAGATATTATGGATTCTATGTTGGCAGAGACACAGTATCAGAATGTGGTAAGTGATTATAAGTCTTGGAACGACGATGGAACAAATCCACTTCGTGTTCTGGTATATTCGATTCCGATGATTTTATCTCTGATAGGACTGAAATATGTTCAGACGGAAAATGATCCGATGATTAATACCGCTGTTGGTGCAAGTGCTATTGTATGCGGATTATACGTAATTTCGATGGTGACATCGGGTATCTTCCTGGGTAGATTACCTATATATATAAGCTTGTGGTCGCAGTGTATTTTATTACCATGGGAAATCAAACATATGTTTACAGAAAAATCAGCACGTCTTGTCAAAATAATTGCAATATTTTGCTACTGTGTATTTTTCTATTTTCAGATGCACTTTACATGGGGGATTCTATAAGAAAGGAAGAAACATGGTTAGAGTTTTACATGTCGTGACCTATATGGGACGTGGTGGATTGGAAACAATGCTGATGAATTATTATCGCCATATTGATCACACGAAGGTTCAGTTTGATTTTTTGGTTCATAGAGATTTTGAAGCTGATTATGACAAAGAGATCCTAGAACTTGGAGGGAGAGTTTATCATATATCTAGGTTAATCCCATGGAGCCAGAAATATCGAAAAGAATTGAAAATGTTTTTCAGAAATCATCCGGAATACAAAATTGTTCATGTGCATCAAGACTGTTTAAGTGCGGTTGCATTGCAGTGTGCAAAAGAATGTGGAATTCCTGTAAGAATTGCGCATAGTCATTCCAGTGGAGCGGTCAAAAATTTAAAGTATCCTATCAAAATGTATTATATGAGAAAAATTCCGTTGTATGCAACTAAGCTGTTTGCGTGTGGAAAACAAGCCGGGGATTGGATGTTTTCAGGGAAAAAATATGAAATTATTAAGAATGCGATTGAGGCAGAAAAGTATCAATATTCAGCTGCGATTGCAGAAGAAGTACGTAGTGAATTTGGAATAACGGATGAGATTGTTATTGGACATGTGGGAAACTTTACGCCAGCCAAAAATCATATTTTTATGTTGGAAATCTTTCAAAAAATCCAGAAAAAAGAATGTAAAATTAAAATGATTTTTGTTGGCGGAGGAGAAAGGATAAATAATATAAGAAAAAAAGTGTATGAGATGGGCATGCAGGATCAGATTATTTTTACAGGAAGGCGATCGGATGTCAATCGGCTAATGCAGGCAATGGATGTTTTTATATTCCCATCTTTGTATGAAGGTGTGCCTGTCACTATGATAGAGGCACAGGCGGCTGGACTGCCATGCGTGATTTCTGATCATGTGCCGGATGAATGTATAACAACAAAAGATCTTGTGATTAAAAAGAGATTGGATGAGCCTTCTGATAAATGGGCAGAAGATATTTTGCAATTAGCACAGAAATCCCGAACGCAGCATATGGAAGAAATTAAAAAAGCTGGATATGATATTGAAGATGCAGCAAAGCAATTAGAAGAGTTTTACTTTCAAAATGGAGAAAAACAATGGCATTATTGACGATTTTTACACCTACATATAACCGGGCAGATACTTTAACTCGCACTTATGAAAGTTTATGTGAGCAGGAGTGTAAAGATTTTGTCTGGTTGATTGTTGACGATGGTTCAAAAGATCGAACAGCTAATCTGGTACAAGAATGGCGGAATAGAAATAATGGATTTGAAATTCGATACATTTATAAAGAGAATGGTGGAATGCATACCGCTCATAATAAAGCATATGAGAATATACAAACAGAATTGAATGTCTGTATTGACTCAGATGATTGTCTGGCAAAAGGAGCGGTAGAAAAAATACGGAAAGCCTGGAACACCATTAGAAATAAAGGGTATGCTGGATTAGTTGGACTAGATGCAGACATGAATACTGGTAAGATCATTGGAAAAGGGTTTCCCGAGGGAATGAAGGAAACGACAGTGATGGGATATTATGCATCTGGTGGTGCAGGAGATAAAAAGATAGTATACCGAACAGACATAGTAAAAGAATATCCGGTGTATCCAGTATTTGAAGATGAAAAATATGTTGCGTTGGCATATAAATATCGTTTGATTGATCAGGATTATAAACTTGCAGTGCTACCGGAGGTTCTATGTGAAGTGGAATATCAATCAAATGGCTCATCAAACACAATGTGGAAACAATATTTAAAGAATCCAAAGGGTTTTGCATTTTGGAGAAAAGTATGTATGGAATATCCTTATTCTAAAAAACGAATGATATTGGATTGTATCCACTATTGCTCTAGCAGTCAGATAGCGGGAAACAAAAGATATATTCAGGAATCACCTAGAAAATTACTTACGTTATTTTGTACACCGTTGGGATGGATTTTGACTAGTATAATTAAGAAAAAAGCAAAGGAAGCATATTGAAAGAAAGTGAGTAGACTTGAAAAAAATTTTGTTTTTAATTCATGACCTTGGACAGGGTGGTGCGGAAAAAGTTCTTGTGAATCTGGTCAATCATATGGACAATTCAAAATTTGATATAACAATAATGACACTCTTTGATTGTGGAGAAAATAGGCAGTTCCTTAGTCCTAAAATTAAATATAAAACCTGGTGTAAAAAAATGATTCCCGGGAACTCACATTTAATGAAATTGTTAAGCCCAGAAAGACTTCATAATATTATAGTAAAAGAAAAATATGACATTGAGGTTGCTTATTTGGAAGGACCTTGCGCTAGAATTATTAGCGGATGCACAGACTCTTCTGTAAAGTTGATTTCTTGGATTCATATTGAACAGCGTACGACTAAAAAGGCAGCTATATCGTTTCGTAGCATTCGGGAGGCGCGAGAATGCTATGAGAAATTCCACAAAATTATTTGTGTCTCGCAAACTGTCAAAGAGGATTTTATAAATGTTCTAAATATAAATTCTACATATGAGGTACTTTATAACACAAATGAAGATAAAAAAATATGTATGCTTTCGAAAGAAAGCATAGCAAATTTGAACTTTGAAAAAAAGAACATCAAATTAGTTGGAGTCGGAAAACTTTTGAAAAATAAAGGATTTGACAGAATTTTAAGAGTAATGAAACGTTTATTGAGAGAAGAATATGCAATTCATTTATACATATTGGGAGAAGGCCCAGAACGTGAGAAATTACAAAAATATATTTTTGAAAATGAAATGGAAAAACAGGTTACATTACTTGGTTATCAATTAAATCCTTATAAATATATCAGTAAATGTGATCTTTTTATATGTGCAAGTCTGGCAGAAGGATTTTCAACTGCGGCTACGGAAGCATTAATATTGGGAATTCCAGTTTGTACTGTGGAAGTTTCTGGAATGAAAGAAATGTTAGGAGAAAATAATGAATATGGGATTGTAACAGAAAATAGTGAAGAAGGTTTGTACAGGGGAATTAAGAGTTTTCTTGATTCCCAAGAGCTGCAAAAATATTATAAGCAACAGGCAAAGGAAAGAGGAAAAAAATTTCAAATGGACAATATGGTAAAGGCAGTAGAGGAAATGTTTCTTTCTTGTATGGAGAGATAGCGAGATGATCAGTGTAATAGTACCTGCTTATAATGTGGAAAAAACAATAAAAAGAACGTTAGATAGCATTTTAAAACAAACATATTCTGAATTAGAAGTTGTGATCATTGACGATGGATCTACAGACCATACAGGAAAAATAATTGATTGGTATCAAAAAAAATATCCGAAAAAAATCAGAGTTTTTCATGTTCCGAATGAAGGAGTTACTGCTGCACGTATGAGAGGAGTTCGGGCTGCGAAGGGAACTTGGATTGGATTTGTTGACGGGGACGATGAAATAGATCCGGATATGTATGAAAAATTGTTAAAAAACGCGCTAAAATATCACGCAGATATATCTCACTGTGGTTATCAAATGCAGTTTTCGGATGGACGAATACATTATTTTTATAATACGGGAATTCTTGTGAAACAGGAAAAAACAGAGGGAGTGAAAGAACTTTTGTCAGGTGAACGAGTTGAGCCGGGTATGTGTAATAAACTCTTTCGGAAAACGTTATTTGAAAATCTATGTGATAGTAAATTTGTGCCATTGGATATAAAAATAAATGAAGATCTGTTAATGAATTATTATTTGTTTGGAAAGGCAGAATCTTCTGTATTTGAGGATGTTTGTAAATATCATTATTTGGTGAGAAATTTATCTGCAACGCGTGTGGGATTAAATAAGCATAAAATATATGATCCGGTGCGCGTAAAACAAATCATTTTAGAAGATGCAGCGAAAGAAATAAAAGAATGCGCATCAAAAGCATATATGAGTACATTAATTAATGTATATAACAGTTTGATGCTGGACAATACGAAAGAATTTCTAGCGGATGAAGCCATCATTAGGAAGAAAATCATAGAACATAAAGACATGATTCAACAGCTTCGAAAGAAACAGAAATTGCAAGCATATATACTTACTCATATAGTGCGGATTTATAAACTGCTTTATCGGTTTTATGCGAAATATTTTATGAAAAACAGATATGAATAAAGGAAAGAACATGAACGAATTAATCAGCGTGATAATTCCTGTTTATAAGGTGGAACCTTTTTTAGAAAAATGTATTAAGAGCGTGTTGGAGCAAACATATAAAAATTTTGAAGTCATATTGGTGGATGATGGATCACCGGACTGCTGTCCACAGATTTGTGACCTGTGGGAACAAAGAGATTCCAGAATACATGTGATACATCAAAAAAATGGTGGAGGAGGATTGGCGAGAAATCAAGCTCTTAATATTTCTAGGGGAGAATTTGTTACATTTGTAGATAGCGATGATTATATTGCACCAATAATGTTTGAGTTTTTACTTGGGCAATTTCAAGATGGCGTAGACATTGTAGAGTGCGATTATTGTATTACTGAAAATGATCATGCGAAATTTGATAAGAAAGAAGACACTTATGAATATAAGATCTTTTCGGCAGAAGACGCTATGTGTGAAAATATTAATGATCGGATATTCAGACAACTGATATGGAACAAAATGTATAGAAGAAAAGTTATAGGAAATGTGCGATTTCCAGTTGGAAATAAAATTGATGATGAATTTTGGACATATCAAGTATTAGGAAATGCAAAAAAGCTGGTATATGCTGGAAAAATATTATATGCGTATCGACAACAGGATAGTTCAGTTATGCATAGATTGAGTGCAGAAGATAGGTTTGAATCAATTCAAGCCAAAATTCAGCGTCATGAATATATTTGCCGAAAAATGCCGGTAATTAAGGAAAATAGTCTATATAATTTGTGGTTTACGTGTATGTATCAGGGACAGTTGGCATTAAGAACGATGAATAAGATGGAGTTTAAGAAAATATATGATAAATTAGAAAGCGTAATTCATAGATATCCGATTTCAAAAAAGAAGTTAAAAATTTCAAATAAGCAAAGATTTTGGCTGAGAATGGCATCCATATCGTTTTATTGGACTTGTCGGATCCGAAATTTCTTAAGAATAGGTTTGTAAAAAATATTGTTGAATGAGACAAGCTGAAAGGAAATATATGAATGAATGACGAATTGATATCAGTTATCATTCCTGTATACAATGTAGAACTATATTTAGAAAGTTGTATCCAAAGCATATGCAAACAGAGTTATAAAAATTTAGAAATTATTCTTTCGGATGATGGATCTACTGACCATTCAGGAAAAATATGTGATAAATATGCTTCTTTAGATCCTCGAATTAAAGTAATACACAAAGAAAATGGAGGATTATCAGATGCCCGAAATGCCGGAATAGAAGTGGCATCAGGACAATATTTCATGTTTGTTGACAGTGATGATACGATTTCTAAAAACACCATAGAAAAAATGTATTTTTTGGCAATAGAATATCAGTGCGAAATTGTAGTGTGCAATATGGTTCGCATTTATGAAGATGGAACAACAGAATCATTTTATCATCCTACAGATAAGATAAATATATTGAAAGAGCAACAACGTTTTGAGACGTTGAATCAGCCATCAGTATGCAATAAATTGTTTTTTGCAGAACTTTTTAATGATGTTCGTTTTCCAAAAGGGAAATACTATGAAGACACTTTTGTTTATCATATTCTTGCGTATAAAGCAAAAAGAATTGGGCTAACTGGGCATAATGGTTATTTCTATCTTTCGCGCAAAGAAAGTATTTTAGGGACATCAGAATATACGGATAGGTATTTTGATTTCATAGAGGCGGTTTACAATAGAATGATCTTTTTAAGAAAACACAATGTTTTTTACTATGCAGAGCAGGCAGGATTAAGCTTATATGTTGCTACCGCTAAAGGGAAAAAATATCTGGCTAAAACGAAACAGAACAGAGAAAAATTCAAACAGATGAATCAATGGTATAAAGAAGCATATAAGTTTTTGATAAGATCTTCCGAAATCGGAAAAAAACAAAAAGGTAAATTAGTTTTGTTACGTTATTTTCCTAGCATTCATAATCAACTGTTTTAAAAGATGAAGTTGTGATTGGAGATTAGAATGAATTTGTTTCAACGAATTGAATGGAGAATATATAAAGAATTAAAACGATTACGGTTAAAAAACAGTAATGCTACAATCATTTCATCAAATTGTAATGGCGAATTTATATATTACGATATGAAGCTTCCATTTTTATCACCTACTATTAATTTAAGCTTCGATATGAATGATTATGTGAAAATGCTTGAAAATCTTCGATGGTATATGGAACAGCCTATTCATCCATGTGAAGATAAAAGATTTGACTTTCCAACGGGAATGTTGGGGGATATTGAGATTCGTTTTAATCATTATGAGACATTCGAGCAAGCTGTAGAAAAATGGGAAAAACGAAAAAAGAGAATTAATTGGGATAATTTGTTTGTTTTAGGAATAGATGGAGATAATTGTTCGGAGGAAACAATACATAAATTCGATGCATTGCCCTATAAGAATAAAGTAATATTCACACACATTCCATATCCGGATATTCAATCTTCATACTATATTCCGGGTTTTGAAGAAGAAGCAGGTATTGGCGTTTTGTTAAATTTTAAAAAGCAATTTCTGGTGCGAAGATACTTAGATGATTTTGATTATGTATCTTTTCTGAATGGGAAATTAGCAGAAAGGAACGGTTATGATTCCTAAAATAATTCATTATTGTTGGGTGGGAAATAAGCCGAAACCACAGTCTGTACTTTACTGTATAGAAAGCTGGAAAAAATTTTGTCCGGATTATGAAATTCGGGAGTGGAACGAAAGTAATTATGATTTTAATAAGAATGTATATATGAAACAGGCCTATGAGGCGAAAAAATGGGGATTTGTACCGGATTATGCCAGACTGGATATTGTATATCAATATGGTGGCATATATTTGGATACAGATGTTGAACTCATAAAGGGATTGGATAAGTTGTTAAATCAAACGGCTTTTATGGGATTTGAAAATACGGGTGATGGGGAATTTTTTGTGAATTGCGGACATGGATTTGGAGCAGAGCCACATCATGATATTATTAGAGCTGCCCGAGATTTGTATGATGATGTTCAATTTCTAAAGGAGGATGGTACGTATAATTTGGTGCCATCACCTAATTATACAACACAAACATTAAAAAAATATGGACTAATACAGGAAAATAAAGATCAGAATCTTCCAGACATGACGGTGTATTCCTCTGATGTATTGTGTCCAAAAAATTTTCGTACAGGTAAATTATGCAAAACGTCGCGAACGGTTTCGATTCATCACTTTACTGCGTCATGGATGGATGAAGAAATAAAAAAAGAACTTATACATCAACAACATCTTGTACGTTGGTGGGGAAAATCGGGGGCTAAGAAAATTCTTTGGATCGAAAGCGTGTGGAAAAAGTATGCTGGTATTTCAATGGTTACAAAATTGCCGAAAAGACTTGGAGTTAAAGCAAAGAAAAAACTGATTTGCTTGAGAGAATCTGTTCCAGAATATAAAAATTTGTTAGTTGCAAAGGTGACTGCTCATGCAGAAAAAGGGAAAATTGTTTTGTTGGATCCTGCATATGATGGAGATAATGTTGGTGATCAGATTATAATGGAGAGTTGTCTGAGCCAGTTTCCATCGGATTTATTGGCTAGAGAGTTAAAGCATGTTCCTACACATCGTGAACCAACAGAGAAAGAACAGCGTGAATTATCGTCTGCTGAAACAAAAATTCTATGCGGAACAAATGCGTTATCAGGGAAAATGAGATCTTATGGATTATGGCATATGAATGCTAATGTTGGAATTTATAAAAATACGATTCTCATGGGAGTTGGCTTTGATTCAAATAGTAACGAATTTGACGTTTATACAAAATTATTATTTAGAACGATTTTATCACCTAAACATATTCATTCTGTAAGAGACAAATTTTCTGAAGCCATGCTAAAAAATATGGGGATAAGAAATGTAATTTATACAGGATGTCCTACAATGTGGAATATAACCCCTAAATTATGCTCACGAATCCCGAAAGCGAAAGCGGATAAAGTGGTTTGCACATTGACTGATTACAATAGAAATCTTATAGCGGACCAAGCATTATTAAATATACTTTCGGAATGTTATAAACGGGTATTTTTATGGCCACAGGGAATAGAAGATAAAGAGTATTTTGAACAAGTGAAATTGAATAATAATGTGGAAATTGTTTCAGCGGGATTAGAAAAATACGATGAAATATTAAAGCTGAAAAGTATTGATTATGTTGGAACGAGACTTCATGCGGGAATTCGTGCTTTAACGAGGGAACATCGAACAATCATTATTTCTATTGATAATCGAGCAAAGAACATTAGTGCAGACACTGGACTTCCGATTATTGAGAGAGATGATATTATGTCACTTTTATACCCCAAAATCAATTCGGAATTTGTTACAAAAATACAGATGCCAATAGATAATATTAATCGATGGAAAAATCAAATTCACGAATTTTAAATAATGTAGATTTCTAAATAATTAGAGAACTGTGGATGCTGATATGAGTAGAATAAAAGAAAAGGTTTATAAGTGTTACATTCGAGTGAAATATACTCTTAGCCTAAACCAAGGCATAAATATGTCTTATAAAGAAGCTAAAAAGATACTTGATGATTTTTATCATCATGATACGGTGCCTGCTTTTTGCCAAAAAGTAAATTATAATCCGGAATATGACTTGATGATTATCGTACCAGTGTACAACTCGGAAAAATATTTGAATGAATGTATACAATCATTAGTAAAACAGAATACCCATTATTCATATAAAATAGTATTGGTTGACGATGGTTCTACAGATCAATCAGGCAATATTTTAGAGAATTATAGTCAAGAAAAGAAAGTGGAAGTTATTCATGAAAAAAACAGAGGAGTAGCAGGAGCAAGAAATTTTGCGCTTAAAAATATTTGTGCGAAATATATATTGTTTGTAGATTCAGATGATTTATTGGCGGATAACGCAATAGAATTGTTGATGGAAACTGCTATAAAGAACAAAGCAGATATTGTAGAAGGAAATTACATTGAATTTTCAGCGGTTAAATCTGTTCAAGGAAAAGAGAAAAAAGAAACAATCAGTGGCTATCCTTGGGGAAAAGTAATACGGGCTGAAAAAATGTTTAATATTTGTTTTCCGGAAGGATATCAATATGAAGACACAATTATAGAAAATTTATTATTACCGAGTTGCGATGTGAAATGCGCTATTCCCAATATACTTTATTACTATAGAGAAAATAGTAGTGGTATTACAGCTACACTCAATGGAAAGAAAGAGTCCGTAGATACGTTATATATGACATATTTTTGTCTAAAAGAATCGTTAGCGCGCGGAAACAGGATTCATTTGAAAAAATATTTGAATCAAGTACGACTAAATTGGTTGAGAACACAAAATCTTCCAGTTGATGTACAAAAAGCTATTTTTGTAATTGAGATAAATATGTTCAATAAGTATTTTTCGCAAATAGGAAATCATGAAGAAGAAAAATTTCGGAAATTAGAAACCGTTATAAGAAAAAAAAGCTTTGATTCGTATGAAAAACTCATGAATACCTGGAATATATGGAAGTAATGATGAGATTGTTGACAGAGCAGTAAGGAGACTAGCTATGAAAAGTCGTTCGCGTACAGAATACTCAATATTAAACATTACTGCTGGAGTAGGTGGTTATATCATAAATACCATTTTGGGTTTTATTTGTAGAATGGTTTTTGTAAAATGCCTTGCAGCAGATTATTTGGGGGTAAATGGTTTATTTACAAATATTCTTTCTATGCTTTCACTAGCGGAATTAGGTATAGGAGGAGCTGTTGTTTATGCGTTATATAAACCATTGGCTGAGAAAAACGAAAAAAAAATTGCATCGTTGATAAAAGTATATGGAGAAGCATATAAGGTTATTGGGATTGTGATTGGGATAACCGGAATATGTTTGATGCCTTTTTTGAATATAATTATAACAGAACAGCCGAATATTTCTGAAAGTATCTATGTTTTATATCTCTTGAATTTATTTAACACAGTAATCACGTATTTTTATAGCTATCGCAGTTCACTTCTTATTGCAGCGCAACAGAACTATATAGTTGTTGGAATCAACTATATAGTGACAATTTTGCAAAGCCTCTTTCAAATGCTAATGCTTATATTGACACATAACTATATGGCATATATATTAATCCAAACAATAGGTACAATTGTCTATAATGTATCTGTTTCTTATGTGGCAGTAAAAATATTTCCTTGTATTGTTGAAAAGAAGATTGAACCATTACCGCAAAATGAAAAGAAAGCGTTGTTTAAAGATATAAAAGATTTAAGCTATTATAAGATATCAGGGCTGTTAGTCAATAGTACAGATAATATTTTAATAACTTTTTTTCAAGGGCTGGCAGTAACTGGAATTACATCTAATTATACATTGTTCATTAATACTATTAATTCATTGTTAGGACAAATCTTTAACAGTCTAACGGCGAGCATCGGAAATCATAATGTAACAGAATCGGAAGATAAAAAATATGAGATGTTTCAGTTTATGAATTTTATGAATTTCTGGATATTTGGGTGGGCAGCATTAGGAATTACATTCTGCTCATCAGATCTTGTGAGTTTATGTTTTGGCGAAACTTATGTGTTACCATTTAAAATCCCATTGATTTTAGCTATCAATTTTTATACGGTAGGTATGATGAATGCAATTTGGACATATAAGCATACTCTGGGGTTGTTTAGATATGGAAGATTTTTGCAAATTGTAACAGGAATACTTAATATTATTCTTTCGGTAATTTTGGGCAAAAAGATGGGATTGTTTGGCGTTTTATTTGCTACATTTATAGCGAGGGCATTTACGAATTTATGGTATGATCCATATGCGGTATTTAAACATGGATTTTGCAAATCACCAATAGCTTACTTAAAAAGATATGCATATTTTACGTTGGTATTGTTGTTAGCGGCGAGTGGTTGTTGGGTCTCTTTGAAGGTTATTTCTGCTTCAGGCGTTATTCGAGTTTTGTTAGAAATTATTATCTGTAGTCTGATTATAAATATAGTCTTCTTTTTTGCTTTTCATAGAGCAGCAGAATTTAAGATGTTAGAAAATGTGCTAGCAAGTATTAGAGACATTTTAAGGAAAAAGAGTAAAAACTATATTGGAAGAAGATCATAAAGTGGGGTTATAGCATTGTGAACTTTTAAAGGATTGATTATGATGATATTATATGTTGCAAAGCGTAAGAAGGAGATATATTTGATTGAAGGGCTATTGTGTGATAGCAGTCTTTAATGGAAAATACCATGGAGGATAAATCAATGCAAATATCAAGGCAGCATAAATGGGTGCTCGTCATTATTATACTTCTATTCCTCGGAATCACAACCTGCCAAAACCTCGACCAATCGAAACACTCCCTAAGCTACTCTTCCTATCAGATCCCCTCCGACAAGATCGACACCCCAATCCGGATTTTGCAGCTGACGGATCTGCACAACAGCGAGTTTGGAGAAGATAATCAGGAGCTGATTGACTGGATAGCAAGTCAGTCCCCCGATCTGATCCTGCTTACGGGGGATCTGTTAAATTCCGGAGAGCCCGTCACAGAGATTGCTACCAATTTAATTTCTTCTCTATGCGAGATTGCTCCCGTCTATCTGTCCCTGGGAAATCATGAGATAGAATACCGGGACAATTTTGGCACAGACATCACACAATTGTATCAGGACGCCGGTGCAATCGTTCTGGAGCACCAATACCGGGATATCACCGTAAAAGGCCAGTCTCTTCGCATCGGCGGCATTTACGGTTACTGCCTGCCGGACAAATACCTGGAAACGGAGGAAGCGGATCTTAGCGAATGTATATTTCTGTGGGATTTTGAGAATACCGACCGTTACAAGATCCTGCTTAGTCATCTTCCGATTGCCTGGCTGAAAAATGATGCCCTGGAGGAATGGAACATGGACTGCGTGTTTTCCGGTCATCTTCACGGAGGGCAGGTCATTTTACCTGGGATCGGCGGTGTATATGCGCCGGATATGGGCTGGTTTCCGGGACGGCTGAAGGGTGTTTTTGATTCAAAGGATGGAAAACGGCATCTGGTGCTGTCTGCGGGGCTTGGAAATACAGAGGTGATTCCGCGGTTCAACAATATTCCGGAGATTGTCTGCGTGGATCTTGTACCGGAAGGAGGATGGTGAAAAAACTTGCACATGGATGAGGGCTGCGAATGTTACGGTTCGCGGGGAACCAGTGAACCGTAACTTAATCTGGGCATATTGGTTCACGGGATCGGCTGGCAGCTTGACATGCCGCCGGTCCTGTATTATAATAACGATGTTCACGAAAACGAAATGAAAGATGTACATGAACAAACAGAAATCGGATATTTTGAACGTGATCCTGCAATACCACTGCCGGAACCAGCGTGCGCTGGCGGAGCGGTGTGGGTTTTCACTGGGAATGGTAAACCGTTCGGTGAAAGCGCTGCAGGGGCAGGGTTTTTTAACAACAGATATGGAGCTGACGGAAAAAGCCAGGCTTGAGATGGCAAAGCATCGCCCGAAAAACGCGGTGATTCTGGCTGCCGGATATGGAATGCGGATGGTGCCGATTAATATGGAAACGCCGAAAGGGCTTTTGGAAGTAGAGGGGGAACCGCTGATCGAGCGGCTGATCCGTCAGCTTCATGCGGTAAAGGTGAAGGAAATTTATGTTGTCGTTGGTTTTAAAAAGGAACAGTACGATTATCTGGTTGACCAGTATGGCGTAAAGCTGGTTGTCAATATGGAGTATGCAGAGAAAAACAACCTGCATTCCCTGGCAAAGGTATTGCCGCAGCTTGGTGAAACATATCTTATGCCGTGCGATCTCTGGTGCCGGGAAAATCCGTTTTCGGAGTATGAGTGGTATTCCTGGTATCTGGTGAGCGATGCAAAAGATCCCGACAGTACGGTTCGTGTGAGCCGGAAGTGGGAGCTTGTGCCCTCAGGCGGGGAAAAAGAAGGAAACCATATGATCGGCATCAGCTATCTGACGGATTCTGTGGCACAGTCGATGGCGCGGCGAATCGAAACGATGGTACAGGATCGCCGGTATGACCATGTTTTCTGGGAGGATGCCCTTTTTGCGGAAAACGGGATGCCGGTGCAGGCAAAGCTTGTCCCGGAAGGGGCTGTGGTGGAGATCAATACCTACGAGCAGCTGCGGGAACTGGATGAAAATTCGGATCAGCTAAAGTCGGATGCGATGGCAGAAATTGAACGGGTGCTTTCGGTTTCCGGGGAGGAGATCACGGGGATTGAGGTCCTGAAAAAGGGAATGACAAACCGTTCGTTTTTATTCCGCTGTCGCGGCGGGCGGTATATTATGAGGATTCCGGGGGAAGGTACGAGTCTTCTGATCAACCGCAGGCAGGAGGCGGCGGTATATCGGACGCTGGACGGAAAGGGCATCTGCGATGAAATCGTGTCGATCAATCCGGAAAACGGCTATAAGATTACGAAATACCTGGAGGGTGCGCGTGTCTGCGATCCGGAAAACCCTGAGGATGTGCAGGCCTGTATGAAAAAGCTCCGTTCCTTCCATGAGGAGCATCTGAGCGTGGAGCATACGTTTTCGCTGTTTGACCAGATCGCATACTATGAAAGTCTGTGGGAGGGAGAACCGTCTGTTTATCGGGATTACAGCACGACGAAAGCGCATGTGCTGGAGCTTGAGGCTTATCTGGAAGCACAGCCGAAGGTGTGGACGCTGACGCATATTGATGCGGTGCCGGATAATTTTCTGTTTGTGGAGAAAAACGGCGGAACGGAAATTCGTCTGATTGACTGGGAATATGCGGGCATGCAGGATGCACATGTGGATCTGGCGATGTTCTGCATTTACGCCATGTATGACCGTCCGCAGGTGGATGCGCTGATCGACAGTTATTTTACGGAAGGCTGTCCGCAGGAGGTGCGCACGAAAATTTATGCATACATTGCGGTGTGCGGGCTTTTATGGAGCAACTGGTGTGAGTACAAGAGCCGGTTAGGCGTGGAGTTTGGCGAGTATTCGCTGAAACAGTACCGATATGCTAAGGATTACTATAAACTTGTTAAGCAGGAGCTTGCCAAAAGCAAAGGTCAGGAAGAATAAGAGGGTGGAAGAATGAAAGCGATGGATGTGGGGCAGAGACCGGGAAGTGAAATTCAGCAGAAAAATCATGTAGAACGTGCAATTATCATGGCGGCGGGAACGGGAACGCGGATGCGGCCGGTAACGCTTACTACGCCGAAACCGCTGATCCGTGTGAAGGGTGTCCGCATGATTGATACGGTGATTCAGGCGCTGCATGAAAATGGAATTTATGAGATTTATGTAGTAGTGGGATATCGGAAAGAGCAGTTTGCGTGCCTTACCGCAGAATATAAAGGTGTGACACTGATCGAAAATCCATACTGGGATTCCTGCAATAATATTGCATCGCTCTATGTGGCGCGGGAACAGTTGGAAAATGCAATGATTCTGGATGGGGATCAGATTATATACAAAAAAGAAATTCTTGCACCGGAATTTACGCATTCTGGCTACAATGCTGTCTGGACGGACGAAAAGACGGATGAATGGCTGATGCAGGTGAAGGATGGAATCGTGTGTTCCTGTAGCCGGACCGGCGGTAAGGGCGGCTGGCAGCTCTTCAGTGTATCACGTTGGAACCGGGAGGACGGAAAGCGGCTGAAACGCCACCTGGAACTGGAATTTGAAAAAAAACAGAACCGCCAGATTTACTGGGATGATGTGGCGATGTTCTGTCATTTTGAAGAATATGAGCTTGGCATTTATCCTATGCAGGAAGGCGATCTGATTGAGATTGATGATTTCTCGGAACTCTGCGATCTGGATCCGTCTTACTGCGGATATGAGGCACAGGGGCAGGAAAAATCAGAAGAAAAATAAGCTGGATCGGGCAGTATAGCAGAAAGGAACAGAAAACATGAATACAGTTGATGAAAACAGAGTGGCGAAAAAGAAACAGAGCGGAAAAATACGGAAAAAAGGTCAGATTGACTGGATGATCACGCTGCTGCCGCTGGGACTGATTGCAGCGCTCAGCATTTTGTTTTTCCTCCTGCCGGAACAGTCCAACACAGTTCTTGCGAAGGTACGCTTCTTCTTGGGAGATACCTTTGGAGTCTATTATCTTGCAATTGGCCTTGGCGTTTTTCTGCTCTCTTTGTATCTGGCATTTTCAAAATATGGCGATATTGTGTTAGGAGAGCAGGACGAGAAACCGAAATATTCTTTTTTTGCCTGGGGATCCATGATGTTTACGTGCGGCCTTGCGGCAGACATTCTGTTTTATTCTTTTGCAGAATGGGTGATGTATGCTGCTGATCCGCAGATTGAAAAGATGGGCGGAATCCAGGAGTGGGCGGGCGTGTACCCGCTGTTTCACTGGAGTCTGATTCCGTGGGGCTTTTATCTCGTTCTCGCTGCCGCATTTGGGTTTATGCTGCACGTGCGGAAACGGAACCGGCAGCGGTATTCAGAAGCCTGCCGTCCGATTATGGGAAAACAGACGGACGGCATCGGCGGACGGCTGATTGATCTGCTGGCGGTATTTGCACTCCTTGCAGGAACGGCAACGACATTCAGCGTGGCAACGCCGCTGATGGCAAGTGCAATCAATGCATTGTTTCATATCAATCTGGACCGGAACGCAGTGACAATTGTGATTCTGCTGATTACGTGTTTTGTGTACACGTATTCGCTGCTTCACGGCTTCCGCGGAATCGGTTTTCTGGCAAAGCTCTGCATCTATCTGTTTTTCGGGCTACTGGCGTACGTGCTGCTGTTCGGCGGACAGACGCGGTATATTATCGAGACGGGATTTTCATCGCTGGGACGGATGATTCAGTATTTCCCGACGTTGGCGACCGATACCGATCCGCTGCGCGAGACGCATTTTCCGCAGAACTGGACTATTTATTACTGGGCATACTGGATGGTATGGTGCGTGGCGGCGCCATTTTTTATAGGAAGTATTTCACGGGGAAGAACGGTGCGGCAGACAATCCTTGGCGGATATGGATTCGGCGTTGGCTCCACGATTTTAAGCTTTATCATCCTGGGAAATGAATCGATGGGGATGCAGATGGCGGGAAAAGCGGATTTTATCGCGCAGTATGCCAAAGACGGTGATCTCTATGGAATGATTATCGCCATGATCCAGAAGATCCCGTGTGCACCGCTGGTTCTTGTCGTTCTGCTGCTCACGATGATTGCTTTTTATGCGACCTCGTTTGATTCGATTGCGCTGACGGTTTCCTGCTACAGCTACCGCCGTCTGGAAGAGGGACAGCAGCCATCGAAAGCGATTCAGCTTATGTGGTGCCTTCTGCTGATTCTGCTTCCGATTGCACTGGTCTTTTCCGAAAGCTCTATGAGCAATCTGCAGTCGGTCAGTATCGTGGCAGCGTTTCCGATCGGAATGGTAATTCTTCTGATTGTGGCGGGATTCCTAAAGGATGCCGGAGCATATCTGAAAGAAATAAAGAAGAAATGATTTTTTATGCAGCATGAAAATAGAGCCGGATTTCTATTTGGCGGAAATCCGGCTGTGTGCATTTCAGACAGTATAGGTCTATACAAACAGTGTACACCCCTGCCGCTTGAACTGTTCGATTTTTTCGTCAATGAGCTCCGGCGTTACACCGAGATGCTTAGAAAGACACTGCTTGCAGAAAAACTGTTCCGCGCCGCGGTTGATAAATTTGCGGTGGGCGCCGATCTCGTTATGCGTGAGTTCTTTGCCGCACTGCATACAGCGTGCCATCAGAGTTTTACGACCTTTGCACGGTATACTTTTGATGCGAACGGCTCGAGCTCTGTGACAAGGGATGCATTGTTTGCACACAGGTTCTCGCCGGTCCAGACCTCAGTAAGTTCCAGAGTACGGCCAGTGGAGAACGGAAGGCCGATCTCATCCAGATTCATGGCTGCACGCGATTTTTCATCACTGAGATTGAACATGCCGATAGCAAGATCTCCGTTTGCGAGCGCTTTTACATAAATCAGAACGTTGTCATTCCATGCATGGTTTTTCACTTTATACGGCTGACGGCAGAGCGGGTCCTGATTGATGCGGATCATCTCATCGTTCATCAGAATGCGGCGGGTCTCGTCGCTCATCTCGCGGATATCGCAGCCGATCATCAGCGGGGAGCCAAGGAATGCCCACAGTGCATAGTGTGTCTGATACTGGACATCGCTGCAGCCGGCCAGTCCAACATTTCCTTTTCCATGCATGCCGACGATCAGCATGTCCATATCGTTGAAGCAGCCGACGCCGTTGTACGGATGCAGTTTTTCCTGCTGTGCCACGAGATCTTTGACAGAATCCCAGGTATCAAAGATGTCGCCGGTGGAACGCCACATGGAAGCGCCGGTTTCTTTGATCCACTCATGCGTTTCATCAGCACCCCAGGAGCAGGCAGAGAAGAGAATGTCGCGGCCGCAGTTCTCGAGTGCCAGTCCCATGCGGCGGTACAGATATTTTCCGTGCAGGATCGGGCTGTGGTAGCAGTAGTCGTATTTTAAGAAATCAACATCCCAGGATGCGAAAGTTTCCGCATCGACAAATTCGTGCTCATAGCTGCCAGGGTAGCCGGCACACGTCATGTTTCCGGCGCAGGAATACATACCGAATTTCAGCCCTTTGGAATGAACGTAATCGGCAACGGCTTTCATACCATGCGGAAATTTTTCCGGATCCGGCACAAGACGGCCGTTTTCATCGCGTTCACGTAAGGACCAGCAGTCGTCGATGACAAGATATTCGTATCCTTTATCGCGCAGGCCGCTCTCGGCCATGACATCAGCAGTTTCAAAAATCATTTTTTCATTGATATTTTCTCCGAAGGTGTTCCAGGAATTCCAGCCCATCGGCGGTGTAAGTTTGATCATAGTATTGACCTCCCGTAAGTTTTGATGTACTTTGAGTATAGATGGATTTCCAGAGCAAAACCATGGAATTTTAAGACAAAAGCATGGATTTTTGCTTCATAAAGAATAAAATACGGGAAAAGGAAAGAATATGCTTGTATCAGAAATGAACGGGATCCGGCCTGTCGATGCCGGGCGGCAGGACTGCCATGATCTGCATTCCTGGGGGCCGGGTGTACGGCAGTGCTATATTATACATTATATTATAAGCGGAAAGGGAACGTTTACCTGCGGGAAAAAGACGTACACACTTACCGCCGGACAGAGCTTTTTAATCTGTCCAGAGCAGGTGGTGCAGTACGCGCCGGATGAGAACGAGCCGTGGGAATATGTGTGGGTTGATTTTGTCGGGGAACAATGCCGGCAGATTCTGGCACGGTCGGTACTGAACCCACAGCAGCCGGCGGCGCCGCCTCTCCGTCAGGAAAGGCTTCTGCCGTATTTTGAGCGTCTCTGCCAGATGGAACTCTATCGCCGGAACAGCCAGGAGGCCGTCGGTGTGCTGCTTGCGCTTCTGGGCGTGTACCAGGATCTGGCGGAGCCGCAGCGGGAGGAGAGAAAGAAGGAAGATCCGCGGATCATGGAAGCGATGGCTCTGATTGCCGCAGGGTATCACAGGAGTGAGTTCTGCGCGGAGACAATTGCGCGGAAAATGGCGGTCAGCCGCACAACGCTGAACCGTCTGTTTCAGAAGAAAATCGGCTGGTCACCAGGACAGTATCTGCTGGAATATCGGCTGCAGCAGTCAGAAAAGCTGCTGCAGATGGGGATGACGGTCAAACAGACGGCGCTGTCGTGCGGATTTGAAGATCCCTTTTACTATTCCCGTGTGTTCCGGAAACACTATGGAATGCCGCCGTCGGATTACCGGCTGAAGTTTGCAGAAATTCAGTGAACGGCGGGCGTTACCGCTCGTCGGAGAGATAATTCCGCATAGAGCGCAGGGCGGACTTTTCCAGCCGGCTGACCTGCGCCTGCGAGATGCCGATTTCCCGGGCAACCTCCATCTGGGTCTGCCCCTCATAGAAACGCATGCGGATGATCTGGCGTTCGCGCTCATTGAGACGGGCGACCGCGTCCTGCAGGGCGAGGTTCTGCACCCAGTTTTCTTCTTTATTTTTCTTATCACTTAACTGATCCATGACATACAGGGTATCGCCGCCTTCCGTGTAGACGGGCTCATACAGACTCATTGGGCTTTGGATTGCATCGAGGGCATAGACGATATCCTCTTTTCCAATGCCGATTTCAGCGGCGATTTCCTCGATCGAAGGCTCTTTCTGGTTCTGCTTGAGATAAAGTTCGCGGGCGCAGATGGCGCGGTAGGCAGTATCCCTGAGGGAACGGCTGACGCGGATCGCATTGTTGTCACGCAGATACCGCCGGATTTCACCGATGATCATCGGCACGGCATAGGTGGAGAAACGGACGTTTAAGGTCGTGTCGAAGTTATCAATCGCCTTAATCAGGCCGATACAGCCGATCTGAAAGAGATCGTCGGCGTTTTCACTGCTGTTGGAGAAGCGCTTGATCACGCTTAAGACAAGGCGCAGATTGCCCTGAATGTAGCGTTCGCGGGCAGCAGCATCTCCTTCGCGGGCCTTTTTCAGCAGAGTCTCTTTTTCTTCGGCATTCAGTACGGGAAGGCGTGATGTATTGACTCCGCACAGTTCAACTTTATTGATCGCCATGGTATGCATCCTCCTGAAACATGGAACGTATGGTTACCGTTCGTTACTGTTATACGTTCATGATTGGCAGTTGGCGGGACGAATATACGAGAGCCCGGAAAATTTCATAAAGTTTTAGTCCTTGACAAAGCTTTTGGAAAATGATTTCCTGCTATTGTAGAAACGGCGGAAAGTGTGATAAGATAAGGGAAGTGTACGAAATGCGAGGTCTTGTTTTATGATGAGTGGAAAGGAACGAAGAGAAGAGATTCTTCAAAGAATAACAAACAGTAAGACGCCGGTCTCCGGTGCAGCGCTGGCGAAGAGCTGTGAAGTCAGCCGTCAGGTGATTGTCCAGGACATTGCCCTGATCCGCGCTGCCGGATACGATGTGATTGCGACAAACCGCGGCTACATCTGCAGCAGCCCGGTGAGAGAGACGCGGGTCTTTGAGGTGAATCACACGGATGAGCAGATGCAGGACGAGCTGAATACAATTGTGGATTTCGGCGGCGTTGTGCTGGATGTGATTGTGCGTCACGAGGTTTACGGAGAACTGCGGGCGGAACTTAATATCAGTTCACGAAATAAGGTGGCACTGTTTATGGAAGAAATCCGGCAGGGAAAATCACGGCCGCTGAAGAATATCACATCAGGGGAACATTTTCATACCGTATCGGCAGACTCTGCGCAGACCCTGGATCTGATTGAAGAGGAACTGCGAAAGAAAGACTACCTGGTGCGGACTGTGAAATAGGGGAAAAAGCCCTTATTTTCACAAAAAACTGTTATTCGAAAAAATTTTAAATTTTTTTCAAAAAGGTGTTGACTTTTCTCTTAGGATAGTGTAATATACATGATGTCAGCGGGAACGAGTGATAAACAAAGAGTTCTAAAGCGACAAAGAAATGTGCGTTTAGCTCAGCTGGATAGAGCGTTTGGCTACGGACCAAAAGGTCGGGGGTTCGAATCCTCTAACGCACGGACGGTAACCGTCCTGGTGAAAACCAGGGCGGTTTTTTCGTATGCAGAATGAAAAATAAAACAAGCGGCCTTTTGGTCAGCAGCCAGACGGCCGCACTTTTTGAAAAAATCATGGGGAAACAACTTGTACGCTCATTGACACAAGTGAGATACATCTCCTATAATAAAGCCAAATTTAAGATCTCGAAAGGGGACAAGTTATGGCTAAGTTAGTAATTGATGCGAACAGAAAGCTTTCAAAAATCAATAAGGAAATCCAGGGACAGTTTTCGGAGCATCTGGGAAGATGTATTTATGAAGGACTCTATGTAGGAGAAAATTCCGATATTCCGAACGTGAACGGAATGCGTACCGATGTTGTTGAAGCACTGAAAAATATCAAAGTTCCGGTACTGCGCTGGCCGGGCGGATGTTTTGCAGATGAATATCACTGGAAAGACGGTATCGGACCGAAAGAAAGCCGCAAAAAAATGATCAACACCAACTGGGGCGGTGTTGTCGAGGACAACAGCTTCGGTACCCACGAGTTTTTTGAACTCTGCCGTCAGATCGGATGTGAAACCTATATCAACGGAAATATGGGAAGCGGTACTGTACAGGAGATGTCGGAGTGGGTTGAATATATGACATTTGACGGGGTATCTCCGATGGCAGACCTTCGTGCGGAAAATGGCCACGAAAAGCCGTGGACCGTCGATTTCTTCGGCATCGGCAATGAGAACTGGGGCTGTGGCGGAAATATGAATCCGGAATTCTACGGAAATATGTACCGCAGATATCAGACCTTTGTGCGTGATTACGATGGAAACAAAAAGATCCGGAAGATTGCCTGCGGCGCCAATTCGGATGATTATGAGTGGACGCAGGAAGTGATGAAAGCATGCTTCCGCAGAATCTCCCCACAGCAGCATGGCATGATGGATGGCCTGTCGCTTCATTACTATACGGTGCCGGAAACCTGGGATCACAAGGGAAGTGCAACGGAGTTTGCGGAAAAAGACTGGTATAAGACCATGAAAAAGACGATGTACATGGAAGAGCTGATCCGCCGCCACAGCGCCATTATGGATCAGTATGACCCGGACAAAAAGGTCGGTATGATCGTGGATGAGTGGGGTACCTGGTATGATGTAGAGCCTGGAACAAATCCGGGATTTCTGTATCAGCAGAATACCATGCGTGACGCACTGGTCGCAGGGATCAACCTGAATCTTTTCAACAAACACAGCGACCGCGTCAAGATGGCAAATATCGCACAGATGGTCAATGTTCTGCAGTCGATGATCCTGACCGAGGGGGAAAAGATGGTCAAAACTCCGACGTATCATGTTTTCGATCTGTATCAGGTACATCAGGAAAATGATCTTCTGGCAAGCTCTCTGGAAACGGAGCAGGTTGGTCTGGAAGATGAATACATGGTTCCGAATCTGACGGAATCTGTTTCGGTAGATGCCAACGGTGTACTTCATATTACGATGACGAATGTGGATCTGGAGAAAGCATATCCGGTAGAGGCGGTACTTCTTGGAAAAGAAGCCGGCGAGATCAAAGCCGAGATCGTAACCGGCCATATGCAGGATAAAAACACCTTTGAAGCGCCGGAGACGGTTGGCGTTCAGGGCTTTGACGGTGTGCAGGCAACAAAAGAGGGAATTTCCTTTACCATTCCGGCGTGCAGTGTGCTTCATATCGCCGTAAAATAGGGAAACCATAAAAACCAGAAGATATCTGGGATGAAAAAAGATTCGGTTCCGGAGGAGTTTGATGGACGGAAATACCAGGATCTGTAAAAAATGCCTGCTTCGTGAGATGGACGAGGCAGGCTTTTTTCAGAATATGTATGATTATATTGCAAGAATTCCGGCGGACGATAAAACGCCGGAGGAGGAATACGAGCGGCGGCTTTCCCTCTGTAAGGAGTGTGAAAAGCTGCTGTCCGGCATGTGCCGCATGTGCGGCTGCTACGTGGAGATGCGGGCAGCGATTGCACTGCGGGACTGCCCGGGGAAAAAGTGGTAGCAAAAGAGAAACCCCGCACAGCGGATCCTGTGAAAACAACGGATCCCTGTGCGGGGTTTTGAGAATCAGCGAAGTCGATAAGATCAGTTGGGACTTGTTTGCGTCTCCGTTGCGACTTTCGGATCCTTGAAATAGCGGGACAGCTTCGGCACGGAGATGAACAGCGTCAGAAATTCGGCGACCGGAATCGACAGCCACACACCGTTGGTGCCAAGCACGAGCGGCAGAAGCAGCGCGGAGAGAACGATAAAGACGAAGGTTCGCAAAAAAGAAATCAAAGCAGAGGTCTTTCCGTCTGACAGTGCCGTAAAAATGCCGGAGGCGACGATATTCGTACCGCAGAACAGGTAAGCGATGGAGAACAGATATCCGCCGTGGCGTGTCAGTTCAAAGCCGTACGTGCCTTTCTGCATGAAAACGGCGGAAATAACAGGAGAACCGAAGGCAGCCACAAGTGCGATGATCACAGAGCTTACCACAACGAAGCGGATACTGATGCGGTAAAGCCGGATCAGCCGCTGTTTGTTCCGGCTGCCGTAGTTGAAGCTGAACACAGGTGCAACGCCGATACTGTAGCCGAGGTACAGCGCAACAAAGAGAAACTGTCCGTACAGAATCGCCGTGATGGCGGCAACACCGATTTCGCCCTCAAATTTCAGCATCAGCATGTTGAAAAGGTAAGTGACAACGGCTGCAGAAAGATTGCTGACCATCTCGGAGGAACCGTTGAAGCAGCTTGTGGAGAGCAGGCCTTTGGAAAATTCCGGCCTGGTGAAACGAAGGCCTTTTCGGGCAAAGGTAAAGTATAAAATACCGGCAACGGCCGGGATACACTGGCCAAGGCCGGTGGCAAGGGCCGCTCCCGCAACACCAAGATGGAGCGGAACGACAAACAGATAGTCCAGAAGCATGTTGGTAATGCCGGCGGACACCGTAAGGGAAAGTCCGAGTCCCGGGCGCCCTGCCGTTACAAAGAAGGACTGGAACAGCGCCTGGAGAAGACAGACCGGGGCAAAGAAAAGGATCGTCCGCAGATAGGCGGTACCGTAATCCATCAGCACCGGCGTTGCACCGAGCAGACTGCAGATCTGACGGCAAAACAGGTTGCCGAGCACTGCGCCCAGAATACCGATGATCAGTGTGGTAAGGGTAAGGGCCGAAAAGTTACGGTTGGCTTCCTCCTGTTTTCCCTGTCCGATCTTTGCGGCGACAACGGCGCTGCCTCCGGTACCGAACATGATGCCGACGGCAAGAAGAATGCTGACGGCAGGATAGACGATATTGGCGGCGGAAAGCGCCATGCTGTCCACGTACTGTGCGATGAAAAAGCCATCCACAATACTGTAGAGAGACATAAAGATCATCATGATGATCGATGGAAACGCAAACTTCAGCAGAGAGCGGAAGTTGAAATCCTTGGCGAGTGACTGGCTCATAATCAAAAACCTCCTTTTTATGTGTGAAAAGCCTTTTTCAGACACGCTTTAGATGGGAAAGATTTCTTGTGAAAATTTGAATCGTTTGCTATTATAAAGGATAGGGTAACCCTATAGTCAAGTGCAAAAAAGGTGAAAAACAGGAAAAATTCCGAGAGCACATATTCAGGAAAAGGAGTCAGAAATGGGAAAACAGGAGTATTTAAGCGCGGGGCGATTTGCAGCGCTGGTAGGCACGACAAAGGAAACGCTCTTCCATTATGATGAGATTGGGCTGTTCGTACCAAAAAGAAGAGGGACAAACGGCTACCGGTATTATGCGATGGATCAGATGGAAACGTTTGATGTGATCGGAATGCTGCGGGAGCTGGGCATGCCGCTGGCAGAGATTCGAAATTATCTGGAACAGCGAAGTCCTGAAAAATTCGGAGTACTGCTGGAACAGGAGGAGAAGGTGGTGCGCGAAAAAATGCAGCGGCTCCGCGAGATGCAGCGCTGGATTGGGGAAAAGAAGCGGTTTCTGGCACAGGCATCGGCGGAATGCCGTGAGGCGTTTGAAAAAGATCCCTTCTGTCCTGTGGGGATCCATACCCTTCCATTGCAGTATCTTGTCACAAACCACAGCGAGTCAGCGGATAATCTGGCAGTCAATCAGAAAATCGGAGAGCTCTATGCTTACTGCGGGCAATACGGAAATCGAAGTTCGTATAATGTGGGGTTTGTTCAGAAACGGGAAACACTGGAAACGGGGAATTTTCTGGATTACCGTGATTTCTATCTGATTTTTGATCGTGTGCCGGCGAAAGTGCGATACACGGTTCGGCCGGAGGGAGAGTATCTTTGCTATTATTATAAAGGACCATGGCAGGGAATTGAAGCGGCGTACCGGAAGCTGTTCCGATATGCCACGGAACAGAAATTTTTGCTGGATGACCGCTTTTATGAGGAATATATGGTGGACGCGCTGACCAGTCAGGAAATGGAACAGTATATTACGAGAATCGCCGTAAAAATCCTAAGATAGACAGGTAGGAGGGGAAAAAACAAGATTTTCACAAACTTTTTTCATTCTCCTCTTGACCATGACGCAACGTCACCCATTATAATGAGGGTACAACAAGTTGAATTGACATAAAACTGAGACGATAAACACACCAAAAAGGAGAAAAAGCATGAAAGTATTAGTAACAGGCGGAGCCGGATTTATCGGCGGAAACTTCGTACATCACATGGTAAACAAATACCCGGATTATCAGATCGTAAACCTGGACCTGCTGACCTATGCGGGAAACCTGGAGACTCTGAAACCGGTTGAGGACAAACCGAACTACAAATTTGTAAAAGGTGATATCGCAGACGAAGCTTTCATCATGGATCTGTTTGAAAAAGAGAAATTTGACGTTGTTGTCAACTTCGCAGCAGAGAGCCATGTAGACCGTTCCATTGAGGATCCTGGCATCTTTGTTCAGACCAACGTAATGGGAACCCGTGTACTGCTGGATGCTTCCAGAAAATTCGGCGTAAAGAGATATCATCAGGTATCTACCGATGAAGTTTACGGAGACCTTCCGCTGGATCGCCCGGACCTGTTCTTTACAGAGAATACCCCGATCCACACCTCCAGCCCGTACTCTGCATCCAAAGCAAGCGCAGACCTGTTTGTACTGGCTTACCACAGAACCTTCGGTACCCCGGTTACCGTTTCCAGATGCTCCAACAACTACGGCCCGTATCACTTCCCGGAAAAGCTGATTCCGCTTATGATCAGCCGCGCACTGGCAGACGAAGAGCTTCCGGTATACGGAAACGGTGAGAATGTCAGAGACTGGCTGCACGTATCCGACCATTGTGAAGCAATCGACCTGATTATCCATAAAGGTAAAGTAGGCGAGGTTTACAACATTGGCGGACACAACGAGAGAACAAACCTTCAGGTAGTACAGACCATCCTGAAAGCTCTGGACAAACCGGAATCTCTGATCAAATACGTAAAAGACCGCCCGGGCCATGACAGAAGATATGCAATCGACCCGACCAAGATCGAGACTGAACTTGGATGGAAACCAAAATACAATTTCGATACCGGAATTGCACAGACAATCCAGTGGTATCTGGACAATGAAGACTGGTGGAAACACATCATCAGCGGTGAGTATCAGAACTACTTTGCTGAGATGTACAAAGACCGTCTGTAAGAGAGAAAAGTGAAATGCAAAGGCCGCAAAAAAGCGGCTTTTGCGAAGGAGTGGTGGATATGGATCAATATTATACCACTGGTGAATTTGCCCGGATGGCCCATGTGACCATTCGGACAATTCGCTATTACGACAAAAAAGGGCTGCTGAAGCCAAGCTTTATCAACGAGTCTGGTTATCGGATGTATTCGGATGAGGATTTTCTGAAGCTGCAGAAAATTTTATCGCTGAAATATCTCGGATTTTCCCTGAATGAGATCGGAAATATGACGATTCACGATACGAGTGCGGATATTCTGAAATCATTGAAAATGCAGATCGGACTTGTGCACAAGAAGATGGAAAATCTGGAGCAGATGGAAAAGGCGCTGCAGAATACGACACAGATTCTGGAGGAGACGAACCAGATCGACTGGACCGGCATTCTGAACCTGATTCATCTGACCGATATGGAAAAGATGCTGGTGGAGCAGTACAAAAACGGGGAAAACCTGAATATCCGTATTTCGCTGCACGAGCAGTATTCCCAAAATAAAAAGGGATGGTTCCCGTGGCTTCTGGAACAGATGGATTTTGACGGTGCGCGCCGGATTCTGGAGATTGGCTGCGGAAACGGACAGCTCTGGAAAAAAGCGGAGCCATCCGTGCTGAAAGGAAAGTATATCTGTCTGTCTGACCTGTCGGACGGCATGATCCGGGATGCGGCGGAAAATCTGGGAGAAGAAAAGGCATCCTGTTTTGATTTCCGGACACTGGACTGCCAGAAGCTTCCGTTTCCGGATGCGGAATACGACCGGATTATTGCAAATCATGTTTTGTTCTATGTCCAGAATCTGTCCCGCGGTCTGCAGGAAATCAGCCGTGTGCTTTCAGATGACGGCGTGTTCTACTGCAGTACGTATGGAAAAGGCCATATGAAAGAGATTACCGATCTGGTACAGGAGTTTGATCCGCAGATCAATCTTTCGGAGGTGGCGCTGTATACTATTTTTGGTCTGGATCACGGAGAAAAGCAGTTAAAGCCTTATTTTGGCAGCGTAGAGAAAAGAATCTACGAGGACAGTCTCTGGGTCGACCGGCCGGAGCCGCTTCTGGACTATATCCTTTCCTGCCATGGAAATCAGAATGAGTATCTGTATCCGAGACAGCGGGAATTCAAAGAATTTCTGGAAAAGAAAATTCAGAAACACGGCGGAATTGCGATCACAAAAGAGGCAGGGGTTTTCATCTGCAGAAAATAACGGGAGAGGCCGACATGAAAATGGAGGTCTCTTTTTTATCCCTCATTTTAGGCAAGTTTGACAAAAATGTTAAAAAATAAATACAGAGTATGTTTTTTGTATTGCCAGAGATCACAAAAGGATGTATACTAAAGTAGAATGTCTAAGTATGCGTGACTTGAAGAAAGAACACAAAAAGAGGGATAAGGTATGAAGGAATTATTTGATGTACACTGCCATATGGTCCCGGGGGTAGACGACGGTGCAGCTGACCTGGAAGAGTCGCTGGCGATGCTGAAAATGCAGCACGAGGACGGGGTCAGGAAGATTATCATCACACCGCATTATCGGCGGCGGATGTTTGAAACACCGGCAAAAAAGGTACATGAGCAGTTTCTGAAACTGCAGGAAGCGGCAAAAAAGGAATATCCGGATATGTCGCTTTATCTCGGGTGTGAACTTCACTCGAACATGGATCTTCAGGATATCCTGGAAAAACGGAAATATGTGACCATGGCCGGTTCATCCTATGTTCTGTTGGAATTTTCCGAGGGAGATTCCGCACAGCATATCCGTGAGAGAGTCTACAATGTACTGTCCTGCGGTTACGAACCGATTATCGCGCATGTGGAGCGCTATCAGGCAACGGTAAAGAGCGTCGGATTTTCCAGCGATCTGGTGGATATGGGCGCAAGACTGCAGGTGAATGTGGAAAGTATACTTGGAAAGTATACGTGGGGGGCAAAACGCTACTGCAGAAAACTGATGAAGGAAGATCTGCTCGGTTTTGTCGGCAGCGATTCCCACAACACAAAAACACGTATTCCCAACATAGGAGCAGGCGCTGCCTATGTTTCAAAAAAAATGGGAGAGGCATATGCCGAAAGGATTTTCCACGATAATCCGATGGAAATCTTAAGGGATGCCGGAGAAATCTAAAAAAAGTCAGGAGAAGAAGATGGAAACGAATCAACAGAATCAGGATGAAATTGAAATCGATTTACTGGAACTGCTTCGTGTGCTCTGGAGCAAAATTGGCTATGTGATTTTAGCTGCATTGGCACTTGGCCTTCTGATGGTACTGGTCAGCAAAGTATTTATGAAGCCGCAGTATGAATCGACGACAAAAATGTATGTACTGTCAAAACAGGACAGCAGCAGTACTGTAACAAGTGGAGATCTGCAGGCAAGTTCTCTTTTAACCAAAGACTATGCGGAGCTGATTCAGAGCCGTCAGGTTGTTGAAACCGTTATTGCACAGTTAAATCTGGATCTTACCTATGAGGAGTTTTTGAACAAAATTACTGTTACTACACAGAACGATACGCGTATCCTTTCGATTACAGTAAAAGACGAAGATCCGTATGTAGCAAGCCAGATGGCGGATGCAATCCGTGTAGCAGCATCAGATCATATTCAGAACGTTATGAACACAGAAGCTGTAAATGTGGTAGATGAGGCGAATATTCCAGATGAGCCGGTAAGCCCAAGTATTAAGAAAAACGGGCTGATCGGTGCAATAGCAGGGGCATTTATCGCGATTGTCATCATCATTATTGTTTATCTGACAAATGACACCATCCAGACCTCCGAAGATGTAGAACGTTATCTGGGTGTCAGTACACTCGGCATAATTCCTCTTGCAGAAGGACAGAAAAAGAGTAAGAAGAAAAACAAAAACGGCCGTGGAAGAAAGAAATAAGGGAGGATACGGAACGTGAATCAGGTAGTAGTAAAACAGGAAAAATCAGGCTATCAGATTGTGGAAGCCTACAAATCTCTTCGGACCAACCTTCAGTTCTGCGGAGAAGATAAGAAAGTAATCGCGGTTACAAGCTGTACACCAAATGAGGGAAAGAGCAGTGTTTCTATGCAGCTCGGCATTTCTCTTGCAGAGAGCGGAAAAAGAGTGATTTTGATCGATGCCGATCTTCGGAAATCGGTTCTTCTTGGAAGAACGAAAACACAGAAATCTGTTCGCGGACTGGCACACTTCCTGTCCGGTCAGGCAACTCTGGAGGATGTCATCTGTTCTACCAATGTAAAGAACTTTTACATGATTTATTCCGGCCCGTTTCCGCCGAATCCGGCAGAGCTTCTGGGGGGAAAGAACTTCCGAAGTCTTTTAAATGCACTTCGTAAAGTTTACGATTATGTGATTGTGGATACTCCTCCGCTTGGAAGCGTTATCGACAGTGCAATCGTTGCAGAAATCTGTGATGGTTCAATCATGGTCATTGAGTCCGGTGTGATCAGCTATCGTTTTGCACAGGAAGTAAAGAGCCAGCTCGAGAGAAGTAACTGCCCGCTGCTTGGCGTTGTCCTGAACAAGGTGGATATGCAGAAACAGGCGTATGGTAAATACGGAAAATACGGTCAGTACAAATATGGAGATTACGGCCAGGAGGAGGACGATTAACTGCCATGAAAAAAGGGATTGTTGCAGGTTTGATTGTCCTGTGCGTGGCGCTAGGAGCCGGTACAGCAGCTGTCGTAGTGACGGACGACCGAAAAGGCCCGGAAATCGAGCTTCCAGCTGATGGGGATGTAACGTATGAGGAAGGCAGTGATACAGCGCCTTTGCTGGAAGGCGTTACTGCAACGGATGAGAAAGACGGAGATGTGACAGATTCGCTGGTGATTGAAAACATTTTCCCGAACGATGACCATACCAGTGCATCGGTTGTCTATGCGGCAAAGGACAGTCACAATAATGTATCAAAAGCAACACGCCGCGTGAATTATAAAGCTGCAGCGGAAGATACCCCGGCGGAAAATGAGGCTACGCAGGAAACGGATAACAGTGGGGCGGCAGATGAGTCTGCACCGGCAACAGAGGAGCCGCAGCAGAATGACACAGAGGGCACAAAAAATGAGACAGATGCGCAGATGGAAATCGAAGCACTGCCGGCGGAAAGCCCAAAACTGTACCTGAATACGTATGAAGTAACAGTGGAAGCCGGAAACGATCTGGACAAAACCAGCTATATCAAAGAGATGACCGATGATGCAGACAGCCAGGAGTCACTCTTTAACCAGATTGAGATCGACGGCGATGTGGATACTGCAGTGCCGGGAGATTACACGCTGACGTATCATGTGACGGACAGCGATGGAAACAGATCAAATGCAGCGGTGCTTACCGTACACGTTCAGTAAGAATAGAAGAACTGCTCTGATGGGGATGCCCGATCGGGGCAGTTCTTTTTTCAAGTTTTTACGGCGCGAGTAAAATTTGACAGCCCAAAATGAGTATGGTAGAGTGAGAAAGAAAGACGGCAGAAGGGGGCAGAGGAGATGCTTCGAATCTGGCAGAAAACAGAAAAACAGAAGCTGGAGCCGGTAGGAATGGGAACGGCGTTCCCATTTTTAAAGGAAAAGAACCATGTAGTTTCTATCATCGGCGGCGGCGGAAAAACGACGCTGCTGTACGAGATGGCAGGCTTTTGTGTAAAAAACGATCAGAAGGTACTGGTGACAACTTCGACGCACATTTACCGTCCGCCGAAGGAATGGCATGACCAGAGTCTGGAAGCGGTCGAAAGAAAATTTCGCACAGGCCGCGCAGCGATTATCGGGAGTGCCTGCCGGGATACGGAAAAGCTTTCCATGCCGGAAACGGAACTATTTGAAGCGGCACGCAAAAAGGCCGATCTGACGCTGATCGAGGCGGACGGCGCGAGGCACCTGCCGTGCAAGGCACCGGCGGAACATGAACCGGCGCTGCTTTCCTCTTCAGATCTTGTGATTGGTGTGACAGGTCTTTCGGCACTGGGACAGCCGCTTGGCAAGGGCTGCTTTCGGGCAGAACGGGCGGCGGAACTGCTTGGCTGTACGATGGAACACCATATCACGGAAGAAGATCTGGCACGGCTGATCGCATCGGAACAGGGACAGCAGAAGGATTTGAAAGGCAGAACGTTTTATGCGGTACTGCACCAGTATGAGGAAAAAGAACACCGGGCGGCCGCAGAGAAACTTGTGGAGCTGCTGCGCAGGCAGGGGATCGAGCATGTTCTGGTTACGTGCGCGACAGGAAACAGAAGACAAAGCGGTGAGAACACGAATCCCTGGTATGGGAGAGCAGAGCTTCCCGTGCGTGAAGCGGAAGAAGAGTGGGAACCCGGAGAATAAAACGGAAATAGAACGGAGGAGACAGATGGCGGAATTTACCCATTTTAAGAAAGACGGCAGCGCCGTCATGGTCGATGTCCATGAGAAGCCGGACACGTACCGGGCAGCATCGGCGACGGGAACCATACAGGTAAGCCCGGAGGTATTTGCAGCCGTGCGGGACCATACGGCGAAAAAAGGCGATGTGCTCGGCGTTGCACGGCTGGCAGGCATCATGGGGGCGAAGAAGAATGCGGAGTTGATTCCGCTGTGCCACATTGTGCCGCTGACGAACTGCGAAGTGACATTTACCACGGACGAGAATACAAATTCTATTACGGCCGTGTGCACCACATCCTGTGTCGGAAAGACCGGCGTGGAGATGGAGGCGCTGACTGGTGTTTCCACAGCGCTGCTCACGATCTACGATATGTGCAAGGCGATGGACCGCGGCATGGTGATTCGTGATATCCACATTCTGGAAAAGGACGGCGGAAAGAGCGGTCATTATATCTATCAGAAAGAGGAAAAATAAAGCATGGCAGAAAAGAAAGATTTCCCGGTTTTCCGGGTGGGAATTGTAACGTTAAGTGACAAAGGCTATCAGGGCGAGCGCGAGGATAAGAGCGGCCCAAAGATCAAAGAGCTGCTTCCGGCGGAGCAGTATGAGGTCGTTTCGATGCGCCTTCTGCCGGATGAGCGGGCGATGATCGAAGAGGAGCTGATCCGTCTTTCCGATCTGGAGCGGTGTGATCTCGTTCTGACGACGGGCGGCACGGGATTTTCCCTGCGGGATGTGACCCCGGAAGCAACGCTGGCGGTTTCAAACCGTGTGGCACCCGGTATTGCGGAGGCGATCCGCGCGGGCAGCATGGCGATCACAAAACGGGCGATGCTGAGCCGGGCAGTGAGTGCAATCCGTCATCGGACGCTGATTATCAATCTGCCGGGAAGCCCGAAGGCGGTGGAAGAGAGTCTTGGATTTGTACTTGATACCCTGCCGCATGCGCTGGGACTTCTGCGCGGAACGGACGGAGAGTGCGGAAGAAGCTGAAAAAAGAGGGAACAGGTAACGATGGAAGAAGAAAAAATTATTTTCTGTAAGAGCGGCGGCTGTACGGCAAAGCTCGGGGCAGGCGTGCTCGAACATATTCTGGAGAAGCTGCCGAAAGGGGAAAAGGATCCGAATCTGCTGGTGGGCTATGACAGCAAAGACGATGCATCCGTCTACCGGCTGACGGACGACCTTGCGATGGTCCAGACGCTGGATTTCTTTCCGCCGGTGGTGGAGGATCCGTACACGTTTGGAAAAATTGCGGCGGCGAATGCCTTAAGCGACATCTATGCGATGGGCGGAGAGGTGCGGACAGCCCTGAATATCGTCTGCTTTCCGGAACAGATGGATCTGAATGTCCTCGGAGAAATCATGCGCGGCGGCGCGGAAAAGGTGCAGGAGGCGGGCGGATCGCTCTCCGGCGGTCATTCGATTGCGGATGACAGTGTAAAATACGGCCTTTCTGTCACGGGAACCGTGCATCCGGACCGGATCTGGCAGAACAATACGGGCCGCGTGGGTGATCTGCTCATTCTGACGAAACCGCTCGGAACCGGCATTCTCTGTGCGGCGCACCGCGTCGGGGAGGAAAACCCGGGTGGATTTCAAAAGGCAGTGGAATCGATGATGACGCTGAATAAGTACGCCTCGGAGACGGCACGGAAGTATAACATTCATGCCTGTACCGATGTAACGGGCTTTAGTTTCCTAGGACATCTGCATGAGATGATGGAGTCGGGCGTGTCCTGCCATATCTGGGCGGATCAGATTCCGGTGTTCCCGGGGGCTGTGGAAGCGGCGGAGGAGTTTCTGATCACTGCGGCAGGCCAGCGGAACCGGAATCATCTGGAGCAGCATGTGACCTTTAAGGATATACCGTTCGGCATGCAGGAGGTGCTGTTTGACCCGCAGACATCGGGAGGGCTTCTGATGGCCGTGGATGCCGTGGATGCAGAAAAAATGCAGAGAAAACTGCTGGAGCAGGGGATTCCGGCAGCAATCGTTGGAAAAATCACAGAGCCGGCAGGAACCGAAATTTATGTGACACAGAGCAGGAAATGGTAAGGCAGGGAGGATGAAAAATGGCAGAGATGGAGAAAAAGACAGTAAACGCAATGGGTGATGTGTGCCCGGTACCGCTGGTAAAGGCAAAAAATGCGATTGCAGAACTTGCGGGAAGCGGAAAAGTGGAGGTTCTGGTGGATAATGAAATCGCCGTGCAGAACCTGGAAAAAATGGCGCAGCAGAAAGGATATGGCTTTCTGGTAAAAGAGAAGAAAGAAAAAGAGTATCATGTGGAGTTCACCGTATCGGAAACAGAGCCGGCTGAAACAGAAGAGAAAACCGTATGCCTCGTACCGGCGGCAAAGAAAACAAAACTCGTCGTTCTTTCTGCAGACCATATGGGCGAAGGAGCCGAGGAGCTGGGTAAAATTCTGATGAAGAGCTTCCTTTATGCACTGACCCAGCAGGATGAGCTGCCGGATACGATTCTGTTCTACAACGGCGGTGCAAAGTTGACCTGCGAGGGTTCCGAGTCCCTGGAGGATCTGAAAGATCTGGCAGCGCGCGGCGTTGAAATTCTGACCTGTGGAACATGCCTGAACTTCTACGGCATCACCGAAAAGCTGCAGGTCGGCAGTGTGACCAACATGTATGACATCGTGGAGCGCATGAGCAGCGCAGACCGCGTGATTAAGCCATGATTTACCTCGATTCGGCGGCAACGTCGCTGTGGCATCCAAAAGAAGCAGAGGAGCGTATGATCCAGGCACTGCACGGCTGTGGAAATGCAGGCCGCGGTGCACACGATGCGACACTGGATGCGGGCCGCATCGTCTTTGAGACGAGAATGCGGCTGGCAGAGTTGTTTCACGCGGAGAGTCCGGAGCGGATTGCATTTACGTGCAACGATACGGAGGCACTGAACACGGCAATTTTCGGACTCTTCGGGCCGGGGGATCATGTGATCACGACAGTCTGCGAGCATAATTCTGTTCTGCGCCCGCTGTATGCACTGGAAAAACAGGGACTGGAGCTTTCCGTGATTCCGGCGGATGTATCTGGAAGGATCGATTACGATCAGATGGAAGCGGCAGTGCGGAAAAACACGAAAGCGTTTGTCGTTACGCATGCCTCCAACCTGACCGGAAATATCACGGATCTTGCGCGGGTGTGCGAAATTGCGGAACACCATTCCCTGCTTCTGATCGTCGATGCGGCGCAGACAGCGGGGATTCTGCCGATCAATGTACAGAAAAGCGGGATCGACGTGCTCTGTTTTTCCGGCCACAAGGGACTATTAGGGCCGCAGGGAACCGGCGGAATCTACGTCCGTCCCGAACTTTCGATCCGGCCGCTCAAAATGGGCGGAAGCGGAATCCGAAGCTATGAAAAAGAACAGCCTGCGGCGATGCCGGAGCACCTGGAAGCTGGAACTTTAAATGTCCACGGAATTGCGGGACTTCTGGGAGCGCTGGAATATCTGGAGAAGACGGGGATTGAAATGATTTACAAAAGAGAGAGGGAGCTGATGCACCTCTTTCTGGAGGAAATTCAGGGAATCCCGGGACTTACTTTATATGGAACAGACGATCTGCAGCAGCGGGTACCAACGGTGGCATTAAACATCGGCTCCTGTGATTCGGGATATGTCAGCGACTGGCTGTATGAGAACTATGGTATTGCAGTCCGAAGCGGGGCACACTGCGCGCCGTTGATGCACGAAGCACTCGGGACACGGGAGCAGGGAGCCGTGCGGTTCAGCTTTTCCCATGTACTGACGGAAGAAGAAGTCCGGATTGCCGCGCAGGCTCTGCGGGAGTTTGCCGAAGAAGAAATGCAGCAGTGAGAGAGGCGGCAGCCGGCATCCGGCATCCGGGATACAAAAGAAGCTGGAAAAAGGAAGAAACGATATGAGACAGCGAAAAGAAACCTGGATTCTGACGTTTGCGGGGACAACGCAGGCGATGCAGATGGAACAGTATGCGAGAGCGCACGGCCTGCCGGGAAGGATGATCCCCGTTCCGCGGGAAATTACGGCGGGCTGCGGCCTTTCCTGGAAAGCAGCGCCGGAAGAGGGAAAAGAAATCCTTGCGGCACTTCAGACGGCGGGACTTGCCTATGAGGCGGAGTACCGTGTGCTGTTGTAGAGGTGTGAGGTGGAAATGGAAGAAAAAGAAGAAACATTACGACAGAAGCTGCGGTACGACATGCGGCTGCGCGTCAGCCGGACGGATCATGCCTTCGGTCCCGGTGTGGCGGAGCTGATGGAGCATGTGGAAGCAACCGGCTCCCTTTCGAAGGGCTGCAAATGCATGCAGATGGCGTACTCGAAGGGATGGAAAATCTTAAAGCGCGCCGAGGAGGATCTCGGCATCCCGCTGGTACAGGGCAACCGGGGCGGCAGCAACGGCGGCCAGACGGTACTGACCCCGGAGGGAAAAGAATTCCTGAAGCGGTACCGGAAGTTTGAACAAGAAGTCCGCGCAGGCGCCGATGCGTCGTTTCAGAAGTGGTTTGGAACAGAAGAAAAATAACATTTTTTACGGGGACACGTTGACAAAACGGGTCCTTTCCTGTATTTTTATTAATGGAAAAAGCGTTATTCTCGCGCGAGAATAACGAGGCAGACCGCGGAAGACGGAAGAAAACGGCGGCTGCTGAAACGAAAGAAGGAAGACAGCGAAGATGAAAAAGAAAGATCTGATCGTGGTACGGGGAGCAGGAGATCTTGCAACCGGTACGATCCATCGTCTGAAAAAAGCGGGCTTTCGTCTGCTGGTTCTGGAAGCAGAGCACCCGGCGGCGATCCGGCGGCAGGTGGCTTTGAGCGAAGCGGTATATGCCGGCAGTGCCAGGGTAGAGGACGTGGAAGCCGTGCGCATGGACGTGGATCTCGCAGAGAAAAAGAACCGGAAAGAACTTCTGGAACAGGAAATGGAACGGATCTGGAAGAAAGATGGTGTTCCGGTGCTCGTGGATCCGGCGGGACTAAGCATTGCAGCACTTCGCCCGGCCGTCGTGGTCGATGCGATTCTGGCGAAGAAAAATCTCGGGACGACAAAAGAGATGGCGCCGCTTGTGATTGCCCTCGGACCGGGCTTTACGGCAGGAGAAGATGTGGATGTTGTAATTGAGACGAAGCGCGGTCATAATCTTGGACGCGTGATCCGAAGCGGAAGCGCGGTTCCGAACACTGGCATTCCGGGCATCATCGGCGGGTACGGAAAAGAGCGTGTGATGCATGCACAGGCGGAAGGTATTCTGCGGAATGCGGCTTCGATCGGAGACATTGTGGAAGCCAGGGCTGTGATTGCAGAGATTGAGACAGAAAACGGGACGGTACCTGTGGAAGCATCTCTCTCCGGTCTGCTGCGCGGGCTGATCCGCGACGGCTATCCGGTGACGAAGGGATTTAAGATTGCGGACATCGATCCGCGGAAAGAAGAACTGCAGAACTGCTTCACGATTTCCGATAAGGCGCGGTGCATCGCCGGAAGCGTGCTGGAAGTGATCTGCGGGGAACTGGAATAGATTCAAATAGAAAAAGTGAGGCGTTTCAGATGAAACTGATGAAAACAGAAGACGCGGTAGGCCAGGTGCTCTGCCACGATATTACACAGATTATCAAAGGTGTGACAAAAGATGCGGTATTCCGCAAAGGCCACATCATTACAGAAGAAGATATTCCGGTGCTGTTAAGTGTCGGAAAGGACAACATTTACATCTGGGAAAAGGACGATACAATGCTGCATGAAAATGAGGCGGCACAGATTCTTTACGATATGTGTAAAAACGATCACATGCATCCGTCCGATGTCAAAGAAGGAAAAATTGAACTGATCGCGGACTGCGACGGTCTTTTGAAAGTGGACCGCGAGAAGCTGAAAAAAGTAAACAGCCTCGGCGAGATGATGATTGCGACGCGCCACAGTGATACATACGTGAAAAAAGGCGACAAACTGGCGGGAACGAGAATTATTCCGCTCGTCATCAAAAAAGAGAAGATGGAGACGGCACAGACAGTCTGTTCCGACGGGCCGATCCTGACCTTAAAGCCGTTCCACAAGAAAAAATTTGCGGTTCTGACAACGGGAAATGAAGTGTATTACCATCGGATCGAGGACACCTTCACACCGGTTATCCAGGAAAAGCTGGCAGAATTCGGCGCGGAGATGATCTTTCATGAGGTTTACGATGATGATGCATCGAAGATCACAGACGGATGCCGCCGCGCGATGGAAGCGGGTGCCGATCTTGTCTTCTGCACCGGAGGAATGAGTGTGGATCCGGACGACAAGACGCCGCTGGCGATCAAAAATACCGGAGCACGCATCGTTTCCTACGGCGCGCCGGTGCTGCCGGGAGCTATGTTCCTTCTGGCGTATGCCGAAAACGGAACACCGATCGTCGGCCTGCCGGGATGCGTCATGTATTCGAAACGGACGATTTTCGATCTTGTCCTGCCGCGCCTCATTGCAGATGATGAGGTGACAGCGGAGGAGCTGGCCGGTCTTGGCGAGGGCGGTCTCTGCCTGAACTGCAAGGTCTGCACCTTCCCGAACTGCGGTTTTGGAAAAGGCAGATAAACGATGAAGGATCAGTATGGCAGAACGATAGATTACCTGCGGATTTCCATCACGGACGCGTGCAATTTGAGATGCCGGTACTGTATGCCGGAGAGTGCGGCGGGCTGTGCACTGGAGCAGGCGGAACAGAATCCGCCGCTTACCGTCGAAGAGATGCTGAAGATTGTGCACGCCGCGGCTGGGCTCGGCATCACGCATTACCGGATTACCGGAGGGGAACCGCTGGTAAGAAAAGAGTGCGTGGAGCTGGTGCAGAAAATAAAAGCAGTGCCGGGCACCGCATCCGTTGGGATCACGACGAATGGCGTGCGCCTGGCATCGTGTGCGAGGGATCTGAAGGCGGCCGGCTGTGACAGTGTGAATGTGAGCCTGGATACAGTGGATGCGGCAGAGTTTGCGGCGCTTACCGGACGCGATGCGCTGGAGCAGGTAAAGCAGGGCATCTGCGCGGCCAAAGAGGCGGGTCTTTTAGTGAAGCTGAATGCGGTGCATCGAAAAGAACTGCATGCGCAGGAACTGATTGAATTTGCAGAGCAGGAAAAAGTCCCGGTGCGGTTCATCGAGGTGATGCCGGTGGGCGCCGGAAAATCGTACGTGGGTCCGTCGAATGAGGCGCTGAAAACAGAGCTGGAACAGTGGTATGGGGCATGTACGCCGGACCTGGAAAAAGAAGGAAACGGTCCTGCGGCTTATGTGCGGTACGAAAAGCTGTCGATGCCCGTCGGCTTTATCAGCGCGATCCACGGAAAGTTCTGCGGAAGCTGCAACCGCGTACGGCTGACAAGCCGCGGCTTTTTAAAGCTCTGCCTCTGCTATGAGAACGGCGTGGATCTGCGGGAGGTTCTGCAGAACGGAACGGCGGCGGATCTGCGGGATGTGATGGCACAGGCAATCTTAAAAAAGCCGATGGAACACTGCTTTGAGCGGCCGAAGGATATGACAGAGCACCACCTGATGTCCGGCATCGGCGGATGAAATGACGGCGGTTCGAAAAGAAGAGGAAACAAAAGAAATGGGAAAAATCATAGGAATCTGTATCAGTAAAAAACGGGGAACGGCAAAGCACGAGGTGGAAACGGCGAAGCTGGTGGAAGACTGGGGCATCGAGGGCGATGCACACGCCGGGCACTGGCACCGCCAGGTGAGCCTTTTGTCGTATGAAAAAATAGAAGCCTTCCGTGCAAAGGGGGCGGATATTCCGCTCGGCGCCTTCGGGGAAAACCTGATCGTGGAAGGATATGATTTCCGGAATCTGCCGGTCGGCACGCGGTTTTCCTGCGGGGATGCGCTGCTTGAGATGACGCAGATCGGAAAGGAGTGCCACAGCCACTGCGAGATTTTCAAACGCATGGGTGAATGCATCATGCCGCGGGAGGGCGTTTTCGCGGTGGTGCTGCGCGGCGGCACGATTCAAAAGGGTGACACCATCGAACTGGTGACGGAAAAGTAGACCAGAGATCAGACACAAGGAGAGGAAACATGGACGAACTTTACCGGAAACTGCTTGCACAGCTGGAAGAGGGACAGGACACGGTTCTTGCCTTTATCACCGAAGGGGACGGCTCCATTCCGCGCACGACGGGCGCCTATATGCTGGTCGGCCGGGAAGGACGGGTTTTCGGAACTATTGGCGGCGGAAACCTGGAATATCAGGCGGTTCTGCATGCGCAGGAGCTGGTGCAGGAGAAGAAAAGTGAATACAGAGAATACGATCTCGGAACCGGAGAGGGGAAGGGGCTTGGCATGGTCTGCGGCGGCAGAGTGAAGGTGTGCTTCTATTTTATGAATGGAGCGCACGGCGAAGCAGAAAGTCTGGCGCAGGCGCTTGCGGCGCAGGAGCGGTACCGCAGTTACTGGATTTTTTTTGCGCTGGACGGAACCGGTATCCGCGTGCTGGAAAAAGAAGCGTGGGAAATGCTTCCGGCGGCACAGGAAAAAGCGGGCCACTGCCGGATTCTGGAACTGGACGGGAAAACGTATTACGCCGAGGAATTCTGCTACGACGGAAAGGTTTATCTGTTCGGCGGCGGCCATCTGGCCCAGGAACTCGTTCCGGTGCTGCATCATCTGGATTTCTGCTGTATCGTACTCGATGACCGGGAGGAATATGTGGACAAAGCATTGTTCCCGGACGCCGGGCAGACCATGCTGGTGGATTTTACGAAACTGGACGAGATTCTTTCGATCCGGAAAAATGATTATCTCGTGATTGTGACACGCGGCCACCGGTGCGATGCGGATGCCGAGGCGTTTGCGCTTCGCACCGGCGCATCGTACATCGGTGTGGTGGGAAGCCGCAGAAAGACAAAGTATGTGCGCGAAAAACTGGAAGCGCAGGGTTTTACCGGAGAACAGCTCGACAGTGTCTATGCCCCGATCGGAATCGAGATCGGAAGCGAGACGCCGGCGGAGATTGCAATCAGCATTGCCGCACAGCTCATTCAGATCCGGTCAGCAAAAACCGGAAAACGAAAAGGTGCACATCCGGCGCTTCATACGTAAATATACAAAATGAGGAGTCAATTATCATGAAAACGAAAACCGTATCCATTCTTCTGATGGCAGCTATGGCACTTTCTCTTGTCGCATGCGGATCTTCCAATTCCACAGATTCTTCCAGTAAGAGCAGCTCCAAGGCAGAGAGCACATCTGCATCCAGCGCTTCTTCGGAAGCAGAGAGCGCATCCAGCGCCAAGAGCACAGCAGACGGCGAAGTATTTGACGATACCACTGTCACCGTATTTGCCGCAAAGAGCCTGAACTCTGTAATGGAGACGCTGATCAGCGAGTACAATAAGACCCAGCCGAATGTCAAACTGGTTGGAAGCTATGACAGCTCAGGAACCCTGATGACACAAATCGAAGAGGGTGCATCCTGCGACGTATTCTTCTCCGCAGCAGCAAAACAGATGGATCAGCTTGAGGAAGAGAATCTTCTGGTTGAGGGAACCCGCCACAATATCGTAAACAATCAGGTCTGCGTTGTAACCTATGAGGGAAACAATACAGAAGTTACGGGCCTGGAGGATCTGAACAAGGCATCCAGCATCGCACTGGCAGACGGTTCCGTTCCGGTTGGAAAATACACAAGAGAAGCACTGGTCAATGCAGGCATTCTGGAGAAAGCAGACGACGTATCGGCCATCACAACCCAGCAGGTTTCCGAAGCGCTCAGCGGCGTGGAAATCAATGAGTGTGCAAACGTAGGAGCCGTTACTTCCGCAGTTGCAGAGGGATCCAACGAGGTTGGTACCGTTTATTATTCCGATACCTACGGTCTGGAGGACCGTCTGAAGGTTCTGCAGGTCGTTCCGTACGATCTGACCGGAAATGTCATCTACCCGGCAACACAGGTTGTCAACAAAGAGGCAGATGAGACCGAGCAGGCAGCAGCGAAAGACTTTGTAGAGTTTCTGACTTCTGATGAGGCAGCCGCCATCTTCCGGAATTATTACTTTGATACAGAGGTAGAATAAAAAGAAGATCCCACAAAAAACAGCAGGAATTTGGAATCACCGTCCGAAAAAGAAAGATTTCGTTTCTACGGACGGTGGTTTTGCATCAGAGAAAATCCGGGCAGGATGCGTGATGCAGGTATGCAGGGCTGCCGTGGATAGAAAGGAAATGTTATGCAGGAAATACTGGATTTTTTACAGTCACTGGACTGGAGCCCGCTTGTCATTTCGATCAAGACCGGTATTGTGGCGACGATTCTGTCCTTTTTCTTTGGTATTTTTGCCGCGCGTGCGGTGATGAAGCTGCGTCCCGGCGCGCGTGCGGTGATTGACGGCTTTCTGACACTTCCGATGATTTTGCCGCCGACCGTTGCAGGCTTTTTCCTGCTTCTGATTTTCAGCCTCCGCCGTCCGTTTGGTGCTGCACTGTATGAGAATTTCAGTATCAAGGCAGTACAGACATGGCTTGGCTGTATTCTGGCGGCAACAATCATCGCGTTTCCGCTGATGTACCGCAATACGAGAGCGGCATTTGAGCAGGTGGATACGAACCTGATCTATGCGGCGCGGACGCTTGGTATGTCGGAGTGGAAGATTTTCTGGAAAGTGGTCATCCCATCGGCAGGTCCCGGCGTGCTCTCCGGTACGGTACTGGCATTTGCAAGGGCGCTCGGTGAGTACGGTGCGACGTCGATGCTGGCCGGAAATATTCCGGGAAAGACGGGTACCGTTTCCCAGAAAATCGCAATGGTGATTCAGGACGGGGATTATAAAACGGCGGGTTTTTGGTCTGCTGTCGTACTGCTTGTCGGATTCCTTGCGATGACGGCAATGAACCTTCTGGGTAACCGGAGAAAGAAAAATCAGAAACAGTGGTAGAGGATAAAGAATGGCGCTTGAAGTAGATATTACGAAAAAGCTGGACGGATTTTTTATGCATATGCAGTTCCGGGCGGAGCAGGAGATTTTTGCGATTCTCGGCGCGTCGGGCTGTGGAAAAAGCATGACCTTAAAGTGCATCGCCGGAATCGAAAAGCCGGATGAGGGGCGGATTGTCCTTGACGGCAAGGTGCTGTTTGATTCGGAGAAAAAAATCAATCTGCCGCCGCAGAAGCGGAAAGTCGGCTATATGTTCCAGGATTACGCCCTGTTTCCGCATATGAATGTTGTGCAGAATATTGAGGCAGGCATGGGAAAACGGCCGGACCGGAGCCGGACGGAATCGTTGATCCGCCAGTTTCAGCTGGAAGGGCTGGAGAAAAAGATCCCGGGACAGCTTTCCGGCGGACAGAAACAGCGCGTCGCGATGGCACGGATGCTCGCAGCAGAGCCGGAGCTGATTCTGCTCGACGAGCCGTTTTCAGCGCTCGATACCTATCTGAAATGGCAGTTGGAGCAGGAGATGTACAAACATCTGAAGGAGGCCGGAAAACCGGTCATCTTCGTATCACACAACCGCGATGAGGTGTACCGCCTCTGCGATACGGTCAGCTGTATGAACCGGGGAAAGATGGAAGTCATGGAACCGCTGAAGGAATTTTTCCAGAATCCGAAGACGCGCACAGCGGCAATTTTGTCGGGCTGCAAGAACATTTCGGCGGCCGAGCGGGTGGATGCGCACACGCTGCGGGCCGTGGACTGGGGCGTAACGCTGCACGTAAAGGAGCGGGAAATTGCAGACGATATCCGCGCAGTCGGCATCCGGGCACATTTTCTGGCCACAGTAGAAAGGCCGGGTGAGGAAAATGTATTTCCGGTCAACGAATCCGAAATCTGGGAAGATCCGTTTGAATGGAACATTTCGTTCCGGAAGAATGCCGAATGCAGCTGGCTGCAGTGGAATATCGCAAAAACAGACTGGAGCCCGGAAATGGGGATTCCAAAGGAGCTGTATCTGAAGGAGGAAGATATTCTGCTGCTGACGGATTCCTGATGCTGGTGTGACAGATTTGGATAAAAAAAGATTGTTTTCGAAATCGTGATCGTGTTTCGAAAACAATCTTTTTTCATCGTTTACAGATTCATTACATGGTGATCCAGCCGAATGCATTTGCCACGGAACTGAACAGAATGATCAGTGCAAACACCGGGCAGAGATACTGGATCATGACAAGAAAGATTTTCTTTCTGCGGAAGCGGCGCTCACCGTGGATGATTTCTTCCTCGATTTTTGCCACACCGATGACTCTCGAAACGAGAAGACAGGTGGCAATGGCAGCAATTGGCATCATCACGGAGTTCGTCAGGAAGTCGAAGAAATCCAGGAACTGCATGCCAAGAATGGTGACGGAGGAAAGCGGTCCGTAGCCAAGGCAGGAGAGCGTTCCGAGCGCAATCATGATAACGCCGATCAGAACGGTCGATTTTTTACGGCCCCAGCCGAGCTCATCCTCAAAGGTGGAAACGGCGCTTTCTGTCAGTGCGATGGAGCTGGTCAGTGCGGCAAACAGCACCAGAAGGAAAAACAGAATACCGATCACAGTGCCAAAGCCCATATTGGCGAATACCTTCGGGATGGTGATAAACATCAGGGAAGGTCCTGCCTGCAGGGTATCCGGATTTCCGCCGGAGAAGGCAAAGACGGCAGGAATGATCATCAGGCCTGCCATGATCGCAATGGCAGTGTCAAAGATTTCGACGTTGCGTGTGGAATCCTCGATCGAGGTGTCTTTTTTCATGTAGGAGCCAAAGGTGATCAGAATACCCATCGCAATCGAGAGGGAGTAGAACATCTGTCCCATGGCGGCAACAACGGACATCCATGAAAAGTTTTTGAGGTTCGGAACAAGGAAATACTTCACGCCTGCCAGTGCGCCCGGTCTTGTTACGGAATAAACGGCAATGATAACGGAAAGGACGATCAGAATCGGCATCATCACCTTGGAAACGCGTTCAATGCCGTTTCGCACACCGGCGTAGATGATGGCGACCGTAATAAGGCAGAAAACGGCAAAACAGAGCTCTGTGGAAACTCCGTTTGAGATGAAGCCGGAAAAATAGCCGTCCTCTGCGAGCAGGGTACTGTTGTCCTTCACGTATTCAATCAGATATTTGATGACCCATCCTCCGATGACAGAGTAGTATGGAACGATCAGAATCGGGATAATGGCGTTGATCCAGCCCCCGGCGGAAAGCCATTTCGATTTGCCGAACGACTGGAAAGCGCCGACCGGGCTTTTTCGTGTCATGCGTCCGATGGCGGACTCGGCAACGATCATGGAGTAGCCGAAGGTGAGCGCCAGCAGGATATAAATGAGGAGGAAAATTCCTCCGCCGTATTTTGCTGCGAGGTAGGGAAAACGCCAGATATTTCCAAGTCCGACGGAAGCGCCTGCTGCAGCCAGCACGTAACCGATTTTGCCGGAAAACGAGCTGCGGGATTTGTTGTGTTTGTTCATAGAGTTCCTTCCTTTTGTGTGTTACAAAAATTTTGGGTTTATGGTCAGTTCTTGAAGATTTTTTATGCTGACACCATAAAGAAGATTGTAACATTATTGGGAAGGAAAGTCACTACTAAATTTTTTATTTTTTGCTGTCCGGCAGGGATTCCCCGGCCAGTTCCGCCATCAGCTCCGGCACGGTGGTCATGTGATCGAGACGCCATGCATTTTCTCCGCAGAAAAGGAGAGCGTTGTCGGTATCGCCATCGGCAGCGCGGGTCAGGGCAGTGGTAATACAGTAGGGAATGGAGGCTTTGTCGCATTTTTTGAGGCACTGGTAGCAGTGTGAGATTTTTTCCCGTTCCTGTTCGCGTTCCGTCAGAAACGGATTGCGGATTGCGCGGCCCGGCATGCCGACCGGACTGTGCATGATCGTGATATCTTCTTTTTTTGCATTCAGGTATGCCTGTTTGTAGCGGGGATCGGCATCGCATTCTTCCGTGACAACGAAACGGGTAGCCATCTGGACGCCTGCGCAGCCAAGCGACAGATAGTGAAGGATATCCTCATGGGTGTAGACGCCTCCGGCAAAGACGACGGGGATGGTACAGGCATATTTTTCTTCGTAGACATGTACAATCTGCAGAATTTCCCGGATTTCGTCATCGTAGCCGCGCCGTGCTGTTTCTTCCACGGTTTCGGCGGAGTAGCCGAGATGGCCTCCGGCTGCAGGACCTTCGATGACAACGAGATCAGGAACGCGGTGATAGTGATTGTCCCAAAGCTTCAGAAGAACCTTGGCAGTCCGGGGAGGGGAAACGATAGGGGCGAGCTTGATGGAGCTTCCCTTTGTGTATTTTGGCAGATCGGTCGGGAGACCGGCCCCGGAGATGATGAGATCGGCTCCGTTTTCGATGCAGCAGCGGACGTATTCCTCGTAGTGGGTCAGGGCGCACATGATATTGACGCCGATGATGCCGCCGTTTGAGATTTCTTTGGCACGGCGGATGTGGAAGGCGAGGGCGCGGAGATTGGCACTTAAGGGATCACGCGCGAATTCCGGATCGCGCCAGCCGGGCTGGGCGGCGGAGATGACGCCGATTCCGCCGGCTTTGGCAACGGCACCGGCGAGGGATGAGAGGCTGATGCCGACGCCCATTCCGCCTTGGATGATGGGGTATCTGGCAACTAAATTTCCTATTTTTAATTCTGGAAGCATATAAATTCTCCTTTGTGGTAGGAAGGACGACCTCAAGCCAGTCGCCGCGCCGTGGAGCGTCTTCCGGGCAGGCGCGGTTTCGGAGGCCGGGAAACTCTAAGTCCATGAAATTTTGCTAAAAGCGCTTTCGAAAACGGCAAACTCGCTGCGCTCAGACAGTGCCGTTTTTGAAAGCAACGCAAAATTCCATAGACTAAGAGTTTGCGGGCCTCCTGCAAATGCGCCTGCCCAGAAGATGCTCCATGGCGCGGCGACTGGCTTGAGGTCTGGTTATTGGTGACGAATAAATAGAATAAATATGTGATGTAAAATACTTTAGCATGTGGTTTTTAAAACTAGATATATAATACTTTGAATATCAAAGTATGTCAAGAGGGAAAATGAAAAAGGTGATTGCGGGGGGTGGGGAGGTGTGGTAGAGTGGGTGGTAGAAAGTAAATTTGAGACAGGAGGATATGGGACATGTTAAGGGATCTGGTGTTGAAGAACAGGAGTTATCGTGGTTTTGATGAGTCGGTGCGGATTTCGCGGGAGACGTTGGAAGGGTTTGTGGATTGCGCGCGGCTTTGTCCTTCGAGTGTGAATAAGCAGCCGTTGAAGTATTTTCTGGCGTGGGAGCCGGAAGATGTGGAGAAGGTGCAGGGACTGACGAAGTGGGCGCGGGCGCTGCCGGAGATGGTTTTGCCGCATCCGGGGAAACGGCCGACGGGCTTTGTTGTGATCTGTCAGGATAAGGGGATTGATGAGAATCTGAACCGGTATCAGAAGGATGTCGGGATTGTGGCGCAGACGATGCTGCTTGCGGCTGTGGAGCAGGGGCTTGGCGGCTGCATGATCGGGAATTTTCAGGCGGGCGAGGTGATGGAAGTGCTTGGACTGCCTGAGGAGATCCGGCCGCTTTTGATTGTGGCGTTTGGAAAACCGGCGGAGGAGATTCATCTGGTAGATGTGCCGGAGGATGGGAATACGAATTATTACCGGGATGAAAATGATGTGCACTATGTGCCGAAGAGAACGCTGGCGGATGAATTGCTGAACTGAAGATAGAAACTGAAGATAGAGCCGGAAAATTCCGGAAAAATGTCGGATGAACCGTCCTAAAAAGTTAGATCTAAAAAATCTGATTTCTTGGGGCGGTTCAAAGAATCCGGCATTTTTTTACTTTACAGGAAACTTCGTTGAATTTTCCTGTAAAGTAAAAAGCCCTCCGGGCAGGATCGCACTGCGGCGGAGGGGAAAGGAAAGCACAGGCTCTTATTAGTTTCGGTGTAGCCCGAAAAAGGGAAAATGTCCCATACTTTCTGGCAATCCGGGGAGATGTCTGGTGGGCAGAAAATGGTGCAAATAAAGATGTTTTTTCCTGCAAAACAGAACCTTTTTTCTCGAAAGGGATCATGATAAAATGAGAAAAAATGGGGGAATTTTCAAAAATAAGATGGAGGAGGATATTGAAATGAAAATTTATCACGCACAGGTGAATCATCTGGAAAATCCAATGGGGTTCCGAATGGAGAGAACGGTCTTTTCCTGGAAAGTGAAAGACGCGGAAGGAAAAAAACAGAGCTATGCGAGAATCCGTGTAGCATCGGATGCAGCGATGGAGCATCTGCTGTTTGATTCCGGAGAGGATGATAAGGCGAGCAGTCTTTTCTATCCGGTGAAGCTGGATCTGGAGCCGAGAACGCGGTATTACTGGAACGTGGAAGCGGGCAGTGATGCCGGGGAGACGGCGGTGAGTGAAGTACAGTTTTTTGAGACCGGAAAACGGAATGAAGCATGGACAGGAAAATGGATTTCCTGTGACAGTAAGGAGAACCGTCATCCATATTTTGAAAAAGAAATTGTTCCGGCAAAAGAGGTAGCGAAGGCCAGGCTGTATGTCTGCGGACTTGGACTGTATGAGGTGTATGTGGATGAGAAGCGTGTCGGGGATGAGTACCTGACGCCGTACAGCAATGATTACAATGAATGGGTACAGTATCAGACGTATGATGTGACAGAGGAGGTTTCAAAACAGGGAATGCTCCGTGTGCTGCTTGGAAACGGCTGGTACAAGGCGCGGTTTGGATTCAGTGCGTTTGAGGACAAGGGATTTTACGGCAATGAGTGGAAGCTGATTGCGGAGCTGCATCTGACGTATGCGGACGGTTCGGAAGAGGTGATTGGCACGGATGAATCGTGGCAGGTGCGGCGCAGTAAAATTGCATTCTCGAATCTTTACGACGGTGAGCACCGGGACGACACGCTGTCGGAACTGCCATTGGAGAAGGCGGTTTTTTGTGAGGCACCAAAAGGAGAACTGACGGAACGCATGAGCCTTCCGGTGACGATTCATGAGACGTTTGAACCTAAAGAACTGCTTCATACTCCGGCCGGCGAGCTGGTCTTCGATATGGGGCAGGAGTTTACGGGAATTTTCAAGCTGCATGTCAACGTGCCGGCAGGAACCAAAATTCATGTTCAGACAGGTGAGATTTTGCAGCGCGGCAATTTCTACAATGACAATCTGCGGAGTGCAAAATCCGAATACATCTATATTTCCGATGGAACCGAAATGGATCTTGTGCCGCATTTTACGTTCTACGGCTACCGTTACGTGAAGATCGAAGGCATTCCGGATCTGAAAAAAGAGGATTTCACGGGTCTTTCTTATTACAGCAACATCACAGCGACAGGCTGGATGAAAACAGGAAGTGATTTGGTCAATCAGCTCATCAGCAATGTGCGCTGGGGCTTAAAGTGCAATTTTGTGGATGTTCCGACCGACTGCCCGCAGCGTGATGAGCGCATGGGATGGACGGGTGATGCGCAGGTGTTCTCGCCGACGGCGATGTATCTCGAAGATACGTATGCATTTTATGCAAAATACCTGTACGACATGGCAAAAGAGCAGAGCGTGCTCGGCGGAAAGGTGCCGCATGTGGTGCCATCGTGCGGCATCGAGGATGCAGCGTGTGTCTGGGGCGATGCGGCGTGTATCATTCCGTGGAATCTATATCTGTTTTATGGGGACAAGAGCATTCTGGAAGATCAGTTTGTGAGCATGAAATCGTGGGTGGACTACATCACGAAAGTGGATGGGGACAACCATGGCTGGAGATATGTATTCCACTTTGGCGACTGGCTGGCGCTTGACAATCCGGTGCAGGGCGCTGAGCAGGTCATGGGTGCAACGGACGAGGAGTTTATTGCAAACCTGTATTATGCGATCAGCGCAGGAATCGTGGCAAAAGCGGCCGGTGTGCTGGGATACCGCGAGGAGCAGGAGAAGTATCAGAAGCTGTCCGAGGAGCAGTTTGCTGTGGTACAGGAAGAATATTACAGCGCAACAGGCCGCTGCTGCATCAAAACACAGACGGCGCTGCTGCTGACGCTGAAATACCATCTGTCAAAGAACGAAGAGCTGACAAAACGGCAGCTTCTGAAGCTGTTTGAGCAGAGTAACCACAAACTGAAGACGGGATTTGTCGGAACACCATTGCTGAACAATGTGCTCACCGACAACGGCATGAATGATCTTGCCTACGAACTGTTGCTGAACGAGGAATTTCCGGGTTGGCTTTATGAGGTTAAGCTTGGTGCAACTACCGTCTGGGAACGCTGGAATTCCCTTCTTGCGGACGGTACGATTTCCGGCATCAGTATGAACAGTATGAACCATTATGCTTACGGCTCCATCCAGGAATGGATGTTCCGTCACGTTGCCGGCATCAACACGATGGAATCCCATCCGGGTGTCAGGACCGTACAGTTTGCACCGACGCTGAACTGGGATTTGAGGTATGCAGAGGCAAAATATGATTCTGCATCGGGAATGTACAGCATTCGCTGGGAGCTTTCCGACAAAGAGCACGTGACCATCACCATGGATGTTCCGTTCGACTGTACCGCAGAGGCCGTACTTCCAATGGTTGCCAAAAGTGAAAAAGAAGCGGTTGCAGAAGTGCTCGGATCAGAAGAAAACGGTAGATACCTGCTGGAGCCGGGACACTATGAGGTAAGCTATCAGCTTTCCGGTTGGAAAGAAAAAACGGCAGTATGTGTGGAATAAAACCGCAGTTTTTTTCAAAAAATAAGAAGCGAGGTGAACGCTGCAATTTTGCAATGGGACAAAATGAGAAAATTGTTCCAATTATTATGAAAAGAATGTAAATAAAAACAAATAATTTGGAAAATATACAAATTCATTTGTCTTATGAAAACGTTTATGGTACAATCTGACTAAGCGGTTACAAAAATGGAAGACAGAACGCAGACCCGAAAGTCTGACAAAAAAGAGACGGCAGAAAGGGACAGGATATGAAGAAGTGGACGGGGATGATTACCAATCTCACAATGTTGACACAATTCGGACTGTCCCTTGTGACGCCTCTTTTTCTTTGTCTGGCACTTTGCTGGTGGCTTTGCGACCGCTTTTCGGTTGGAACATGGATTTATCTGCTCGGCTTTTTCTTTGGGATCGGAGGCGGTGCCGTGACAGCCTGGAAATTCGGGCAGAGCGTTCTGCGGCATCAGAAACGCATCGAGACGGAGCCGGACGGAAAAAAGAAGAAAAAGCGGGTGTCTTTCAACCGACATATTTAGAACGTGTCTGAAAAAGTTTTCACAGTTGACGAAGATCAAGTGGCAGAGAAAAGATTTCAGACTGATTTTAAGGGGAAAATCCATTAGAAAGGAAACAAGGCGATATGAGCAATTTCGGAGACAAGGTCCAGCCGGCCGTAAAAAAGGAGACGAAAAATGTTGCCATCTATACTGTTGTCGGCGTGGTTGTGATGTGGGTCGGGTTTCTGATCCTGCACCTGATCTGGCCGGAAAAAATCCCATTTGACTATCGGGTGATCCTCGGGGGAATCGGAGGCGGTGCCGTTGCGGTGCTGAACTTTTTCCTGATGGGCATGGCAGTACAAAAAGCAGTGTCCGAGACAGACGAGGCGGGAGCAAAACGGCGGATGCAGGCAAGCTATTCGCAGAGAAACCTGATGCAGATGCTCTGGGCAGTTCTGGCGATTGTGCTTCCATGCTTCCAGTTTGCTGCAGGAATCCTGCCGCTTTTAATTCCGGGAACGGCCATCAAGCTGAAGGGCATAAAAAACAGCATAAAGCGCTGAACCTGATCTTTGGCGAAAGCCGCAAAGACGGGACGGCGTTTTTAAACCGAAACAGCGAAGCAGCGATTCGGTTATGAGCAAGCAGCGAAGCGGATTGTGAAGATCCGCTTTGACAAAAGGTTCAAATTTTTTATTTTATCTCATACAGAGGAGGTGAGAAAAGAGAATGGAGGTTGATATCTCCGGTGCAAAAGTCTTTTTTACGATCCCGATCGATTTTCCGCTGTTCGGGAAAATTCAGATCAGCGAAACGCTGGTGGTAAGCTGGATTGTAATGGCACTCATTACCGGACTTTGCATCTGGCTCACAAGAGATTTGAAGATACGGAACATCTCCAAACGCCAGGCGGTGGCAGAAATGATTGTGGAGACCGCAAATAAATTCGTCATCGGCAACATGGGAGAAAAATTCCGGTATCTGATTCCTTTTGTGTCGGCGCTTTTCGCGACCAGCGTTGTCTCGAACCTGATCAGCCTGATCGGACTTCGAAGTCCGACAGCAGATCTTTCTACCGAGGCGGCCTGGGCTGTTGTGGTTTTCATCATGATCACCACACAGAAGATCAAAACCAACGGTTTTGGCGGATATCTGAAGGGCTTCACGACTCCGATTGCGGTTATGACACCGTTTAACGTTTTGTCGGAGCTCGCAACGCCGATCAGTATGGCGTGCCGTCACTTTGGAAACATCCTTTCCGGCGTTGTTATCAATGCCCTGATTTACGGATCTCTGGCACTGGCAAGCGGAAAGCTGCTGGGACTGCTTCCCGGCGTGCTCGGAAGAACCCTTTCACAGATCCCGATTCTGGACGTCGGTGTTCCGGCTGTTCTGTCGGTCTATTTTGACTGGTTCTCCGGCGTGATGCAGGCCTTTATTTTCTGTATGCTGACTGTCATGTACATTGCGAATGCAGCAGAAGAAGGCTAAAGAGATTAAAAAATGAGGTTTACAAAAAGAAAATACAGGAGGAAAACAAGATGGATTTTCAGATTTTAGCAAAAGGTATCGCTCTCGCAGGATGCGCAATCGGCGCAGGATGCTCCCTGATCGCAGGTATCGGACCTGGTATCGGTGAAGGCAACGCCGTAGCAAAGGCACTTGAGGCAATCGGACGTCAGCCGGAATGCAAAGGTGATGTAACAAGTACGATGCTTCTTGGCTGTGCGATCGCAGAGACCACAGGTATTTACGGTTTCGTAACCGGCCTGCTTCTGATCTTCGTAGCACCGGGAATGTTCATGAACTTCCTGAAATAGTTGCAAGGAGTAAATGATTGCTAGGAGGAAAGAAACTATGCAGGTTCAGGAACTGGTAGGAATTGTCCCCTGGACTTTTATCGCACAGATCTGCAACCTCTTCATCCAGATGTATCTGATCAAACGGTTCCTTTTCAAACCGATCAATGAGATGCTGGAAAAACGGCGTGCGGCAGCCGATGCGGAGATCACAGACGCAGAGGCGGCAAAAAAAGAAGCCAACGCCATCAAAGAGGAATATGAGCAGAATATGCAGGAGGCCAAGGCAAAGGCCAACGAGATTCTCGAAAGCGCCAGAAAGACAGCAACGCTGCAGAGCGAGAAAATCGTAAAAGAGGCTTCCGAACAGGCGGCTGCCCTGAAAAACAAGGCAGAAAAAGAGATTGCCCAGGAGAAAAAGAAAGCGGTCAATGAAGTCAAAGGCGAGATCGGCGGCATTGCCATGGATATTGCCGGAAAGGTCATTGAACGTGAGATTAATGAAAAAGACCATGAGAAGCTGATAGATGAATTTATATCGAATGTAGGTGAAGCATCATGACAGAAACTGCCAGAGTATACGGTGGGAGCCTGTATGAGCTGGCCGCAGAGGAGCATCTCGAAGAGGAAATCCTTTCCGAGATGAAGGAGATCCGAGCTCTGTTCCGGGAAAACCCGGAGTATCCGCGCCTTTTATCGGAGCCTTCGATTCCGCGAAAAGAGCGGATCGGGCTGATCGACGCGGCATTTGGCAGCCAGGCGGAACCGTATTTGGTCAATTTTATCAAACTGCTGTGTGAAAAAAATCTTCTCCGTGAATTCGGCGGATGCCAGGAAGCATTCCAGCGCAGATACTACGCAGCCCACAATATTGCCGAGGCAGTTGTGACGAGCGCAGCATCCCTGTCGAAGGAACAGGAAGAGCTTCTGAAGAAAAAACTGGAAACGATGAGCGGAAAAACGGTCGTGATGGAACTGAAAACCGATCCGTCCGTTCTGGCGGGTGTCCGTGTGGAGCTCGACGGAAAGCTGTTTGACGGAACCGTAAAGGGACGTTTGGCCGAGCTTTCCAGAAGAATCAGCGATACAGTGGTGTAGGAGGAAAAAATGCAACTGAAACCAGAAGAAATATCCAAGGTCATCCGCAGCCAGATCAAATATTATGAAAATGCGATCCGGCAGGATGAGACAGGCACCGTTCTGATGGTCGGAGACGGAATCGCAAGAGCCAGCGGTCTTTCGAACTGCATGGCAGGCGAGCTGCTGGAATTTGAGGATGGAAGCTATGGAATGGCACAGAACCTCGAGGAAAACAGCGTATCTGTCGTTTTATTCGGTTCCGGCGAGAACATCAGCGAGGGACAGCTTGTAAAAAGAACGGGAAAAGTTGTTTCGGTTCCGGTCGGAGAAGGCATGATCGGACGCGTTGTCAACGCGCTCGGCCAGCCAATCGACGGCGCAGGCCCGATTACGGCAGCAGAGTACCGTCCGATTGAAAGCCCGGCACCGGGCATCTGTGAGAGAAAAGGTGTTAATCAGCCGCTGCAGACCGGTATTAAAGCGATCGATTCCATGGTTCCGATCGGAAGAGGTCAGCGAGAGCTGATCATCGGAGACCGTCAGACCGGAAAGACAACGATTGCAACCGATACCATTCTGAACCAGAAAGGCAAGGATGTGATCTGTATCTACGTTGCCATCGGACAGAAACGTTCGACAGTAGCATCCTTAGTAGAAAATCTTGAGAAGAACGGCGCAATGGCGTACACCATCGTCGTGGCAGCGACGGCATCCGAAGCGAGCCCGCTGCAGTATATCGTACCGTATTCCGGCTGTGCCATGGGCGAGTACTTTATGTATCAGGGAAAAGATGTGCTGATCATTTATGATGACTTAAGTAAGCACGCGGTTGCATACCGTGCACTCTCCCTGCTGATCCGCCGTCCGCCGGGACGTGAGGCTTATCCGGGAGATGTTTTCTATCTCCATTCCAGACTTCTGGAGCGTGCAGCAAAGCTGGACGATGAACACGGCGGCGGATCCATGACGGCCCTGCCGATCATTGAGACCCAGGCAGGCGATATTTCCGCCTATATTCCGACGAACGTCATCTCCATCACAGACGGACAGATTTTCCTTGAGACAGAGCTGTTCCACTCGGGCGTTATGCCGGCGGTAAACCCTGGCGTATCCGTATCCCGTGTCGGTGGAAATGCGCAGATTAAGGCGATGAAGAAGGTAGCCGGAACTCTGAAACTGATCTATTCCCAGTACCGCGAGCTGGCAAGTTTTGCACAGTTCGGATCCGACCTGGATGCCGATACAAAGGCGCGTCTGGAGCAGGGTGTGCGTATCGTGGAAGTATTAAAACAGAACCAGAATGCACCGGTTCCGGTAGAAAAACAGGTGGCCATTCTTTATGCGGTAACGAAAGGAATTCTGTCAAAGGTTGCAGCTGAGGATGTCCGCGCCTATGAGGACGGACTGTATACCTGGCTTGATACCGATGCCGAGGGTGCTGCCGTGATGCAGGAGATTTCCGCAACCGGAAAACTCGAGGCAGATACCGAAGAGAAGCTGAAAAGTGCGCTCGAATCGTACACCGAAAACTTTATCAATACAAGACCTGCAAAATAAGGAAAGAAGGAGGAGCCTATGGCTGCAAACATGAAAGCCGTAAAGCTGCGGATCAAAAGTGTCGAAAGCACGATGCAGATTACCAAGGCGATGGAACTTGTAGCGTCCTCCAAGCTGCGAAAAGCGAAGGAGCGGGCTGATACCTGCCGTCCGTATTTTCAGGAGCTGTACCGCACTTTGCAGGATATTGCAAAAGGAAACACGGAATTTTATTCCATTTATGCAAAAGAGGCAAAAAATCAGAGATGCTGCTACGTGCTGGTTGCCGGAGACCGCGGCCTTGCGGGCGGATACAACGCGAATCTGTTCCGATGCTTTGAGGCAGATGCCAAAGGAAAAGAGATCTGTGTGGTTCCGGTCGGCAAAAAGGCAGTGGAGTATGCAAAATCCCGGAAGCTGGAAATCCTGACGGACAGCTTTGCCGAGATCGCAAATCTTTCTGTGGCAGACAGCTTTGAGATCGCGCGCGCACTGTGCCGTGAGTTCCGGAAAGGGACCTTCGGACATGTGGAGCTTTGTTACACAAAATTCGTGTCGATGCTGTCGCAGATGCCGGTTTCCGTGCCGATCCTGCCTCTGATTGACATTGCAAAAGAGGACGGAGAGGATCCGGAAGCGAAAAAAATCCGGAATCTGATCCTGTATGAGCCAAACGGTGTCGAGGTATTTGAAGCGATTGTGCCGGAATACTTAGGCGGCCTGATCTACGGCGGTATCTGTGAGAGTGTGGCAAGTGAGCTTGCGGCACGCCGTACCGCAATGGAGGCGGCAACGGGAAATGCAGAGGAGATGATTGAACAGCTCAATCTGTATTACAACCGTGCCCGTCAGGCAAGCATTACGCAGGAGATCACGGAGATTGTCGGCGGTGCGGAAGGCGTGTAAGAGTGGAAACAAGAAAAGTGAGGAGAAGTCGTTAAATGAGTGAAAAACACATTGGCGAGGTTGTGCAGGTAACGGGTCCTGTTCTGGACATCCGTTTTCCGGAAGGAGAGCTGCCGGCACTTCTGAATGCCATCGAGATAGACAACCACGGCGAGAAGCTGGTTGTGGAAGTGGCGCAGCAGACGGGCGACAACATGGTCCGCTGCATTGCCATGAAGTCCACAGACGGACTTGTCCGCGGAACAAAAGCAGTTGACACGGGCGGCCCGATCGCCGTTCCGGTCGGAGAGGAGTGCTTAGGCCGCGTGTTCAACCTGCTCGGTGAGACCGTAGACAATAAGCCGGCACCGGAAACAGCAGAAAAATGGCCGATCCACCGCGATCCGCCGTCCTATGAGGAACAGGTTCCGGCAACGGAGATCCTCGAAACCGGAATCAAGGTCGTTGACCTGATCTGCCCGTATGCCAAGGGCGGAAAAATCGGTCTGTTCGGTGGTGCCGGCGTTGGAAAAACAGTCCTTATCATGGAGCTGATCCACAACGTGGCAACGGCACACGGCGGACTTTCCGTTTTCACCGGTGTCGGAGAGCGTACCCGTGAAGGAAATGACCTTTACAACGAGATGAAAGAGAGCGGTGTTATCGACAAGACAGCACTGGTCTATGGACAGATGAACGAGCCGCCGGGAGCGCGTATGCGTGTCGGACTTTCCGGCCTTACCATGGCAGAATATTTCCGTGATGTGAAAAATCAGGATGTGCTGCTGTTCATCGATAATATTTTCCGATTTACGCAGGCAGGTTCCGAGGTTTCGGCTCTGCTTGGCCGTATGCCGTCCGCAGTAGGATACCAGCCGACGCTGGCAACCGAGATGGGCGCACTGCAGGAGCGTATTACTTCCACAAGAAAGGGATCCATCACATCGGTACAGGCTGTTTACGTGCCGGCCGATGACCTGACCGACCCGGCTCCGGCAACAACGTTTACCCATCTGGATGCCACGACGGTACTTTCCCGTGAAATCTCCAGCCAGGGTATTTACCCGGCTGTTGATCCGCTCGATTCTACCAGCCGTATCCTGACACCGGAAATCGTAGGCCATGAGCACTATGAGGTAGCACGTGCCGTACAGCAGGTGCTGCAGAGATACAAAGAGCTGCAGGATATCATCGCCATCATGGGTATGGATGAACTGTCCGAGGAGGATAAGCTGACGGTCAGCCGTGCCCGTAAGGTACAGCGTTTCCTGTCCCAGAGCTTCTCGGTAGCGGAGCAGTTTACCGGTATGGAAGGAAAATATGTGCCGTTAAAAGAAACTCTGCGCGGATTCCGCATGATCCTTGACGGCGAGTGCGACGATCTTCCGGAGAGCTGCTTCCTGTTTGCAGGTACCATCGACGAGGTATTTGAAAAAGCAAAAGCACTGAATCAGTAAAGGAGGAATGACGTATGAGTACATTTCCTTTACGTGTCGGCACGCCGGACGGACTTCTCTATGAGGGTGACGTAGCGCGAGTTGTCTGCAGAACCATCAGCGGCGACCTGGCAATTCTGCCTGGGCACTGCAATTACTGCACTGCACTCGGTATGGGCGAGGCGCATATTGTGCTGGAGGACGGAACGAGAAGAAATGCCGCCTGCATCGGCGGAATGCTTTCCATGATGAACGGGGTCTGCCGTGTCCTGGCAACAACCTGGGAGTGGGAAGAGGATATTGATGCAGAGCGCGCCGAGGCTGCCAAACACAGGGCCGAGCAGGCGCTGGCAAACGGCGGTCTGACAGACAAAGAATACCGTATTGCCGAAGCCAAGCTGCAGCGTGCGCTGGTGCGGTTGAGTGTAAAAGAATAAAAAAACAAAAAAAGCCTTCGATGAATCTGGAAAAATCCGATCGTCGAAGACTTTTTTTATTTTAAGGGTGCTTTTTAAAGAGCAAAAATTCCGCAGATTAAGAATCCTGCTACGGCGAGAGCAGCACTGATCAGGACGTAAGGAAACTGCGACACGGCATGTGACATATTGTCAATCTCGCAGGTCGCGGAGGAAAGAACCGTTGCGTCGGAATAGAAGCATGCATGGCTTCCGAAAACACCGCCGGATACGACAGCGCCAAGCGCCAGAAGTACATTAGCATCAAGGGCGATGGCAAGCGGAACAACGATGGAAACGGCTACGGCCTCAATTCCCCAGAAAGAGCTGGTGACAAAGGTCAGAACTGCAATGACAACAAAAATAATAGCTGCCAGTGTTTTGGCATTCATGTACGGAACACACAGGTTGATAACATATTCCGACAGTCCCATTTCGCCGCAGGCAGTCTTGATCATAAAGGATGCAAGAAGAATGGCGAGAACCGGAAGAATATCTGCAAAGCCGGCAAAAAACAGTTCCACGTACCGCGTAAAGGTCATTTTCTTCCGTGGAAGATAAAGAATCATACAGGAAGCAAGAGCAAGAATGATCGCCTGCATCATATCCTGTGTGGCTACTGTCACACCGATCAGAATGCCAATAGGGATCAGAAAATCCAGTATATTTCCGGTATTGGTATTTTCGGGCGGGTAATCAACGCTCATTCCGGCCATGGCAAGGTCGACGGAAGGGGCATTGTGCATTTTGGGATGCTCCGGTGTCTGCTCTTCCTTTTCCAGATCTGCATAGGCAGCTTTCATTTTTCCGAGCTTTGGCATTAGTTTGCAGGCAAACAGAATCACAACCAGAAGGGCAGCCATGGGATAAAACATATAAGGAAGCACTTTTAAGTAAACACTCATACCGGTGGAAAAGCCCATGTTGAGAATATCCGGTTCCTGAATAAAAACACCGGAATAAAAGACCACCCAGGTGGAAAAGGGAATCAGTGCACAGACAGGTGCACCGGTTGAGTCAATGATATAGGCAAGCGCCTGTCTTGGGACTTTTCGTTTGTCACAGACATCCTTCATACAGGTTCCAACGGTCATGATGTTGAGATAGTCATCGACAAAAATAATGATTCCGAGAAATACCGACATCATCATGGTGATCCGTTCATTTTTACAGAAACGGCTTAACAGGTTGGAAAAACCAAGTGTTCCTTTTGCCTCGCGGAGCAGGAAAATGAAGCCTCCGAACAGTCCGCAGAGAAGAAGAATATACTGGTTATCTGCGTTGCTGATTTCTGAAAGCAGAAGATCACACCAGGGTTCGATAAAAGCCGCTTTATACATGATGAGATAGGCAACCAGGGTTCCGAAAATCAGAGCTTCGAAAGATTTTTTTGTTTTTAATGCAAAAATCAGCATCGCTGCAGGCGGCAGCAGACATAAAACTCCATATTGCATAGCGGTTCTCCTTTGTAGTTAGAATATGTGATGCAGCGTACCGCTGTAGGAAGCGACGGGGCTTTACTGTTTCGTCATGATACGGTAGGTTTCCGGCCGCCGGTCACGGAAAAGGCCCCAGGAAAAACGTTCTTCGCGCAGGTTATCCAGATCAAAGGAAGCATACAGGATTTCCTCGGTATCTCTTCCGGCAGATGCCACGAGTTCACCGGTTGCATCGGCAATAAAGGAAGAACCGTAGAAAGTAAGAGAAGAGGACTGGCCGCCATTTTCTTCACAGGGCATTACGGTTTCAGTACCAATCCGATTTGCAGCAGCAACCGGAACAAGATTTGCAGCCGCATGTCCCTGCATGACGCGTCGCCAGTGCCCGCTGCTGTCTACATTCAGGATCGGCTCACTTCCGATAGCGGTAGGATAGAGCAGGATTTCAGCACCCTGAACGGCCATGCATCGTGCTGTTTCCGGAAACCACTGATCCCAGCAGATGCCGACGCCGACGGCTCCGAAACGTGTTTCAAAGACCTTGAATCCCGTATCCCCGGGAGTGAAATAGAATTTTTCCTGATAAAAATGGTCGTCCGGGATATGAGTCTTGCGGTAAACGCCAAGAATGGATCCGTCTGCATCAATCATGGCAACCGAGTTGAACAGGCGCTGAACATCCCTTTCATAAAAGCTGACCGGAATCACGACTCCAAGTTCTACGGCAACGGACTGAAAGCGCCGGACGGCGGGATTTTCTGTCAAGGGCATGGCATAATCATAATAATCGTATCGCTTTTCCTGACAAAAATACGGTCTTTCAAACAATTCAGGAAGAAGGATGAGATTGGCTCCGTTGGAAGCGGCTTCACGGACCAGAGTCTCTGCTTTGTCTATATTTTCCTGTACCTGACTGCAGCACGAAAACTGCAGTGCGGCAATTTTTATATTTCGCATAATCTGTTTCCTCTTTTCTTTGCCGGAATCTGCTGGGTAATACAGTGAATGTTGCCTCCGCCGGTCAGAATGACGCGTGCATCGATCGGAAGGATTCGTCGATCCGGGAAGCATTTTCCGAGAATTTCTGCAGCCACGGTGTCGTTTTCATCGCCGAACCGGGGAAGAAGGACACAGTGATTGGCAAGGTAAAAATTGATATAACTGGCGGCAAGACGTTCGCCGGCTTCCCGCTGGTCTTCGCCAGCTTCAAAATTATAGCCGAGAAGATCTTCTTCTGTAATACAGATGGGATGCTTTGGAATGGGCAGCTTGTGAATCACAAAGCTTCGTCCCTTCGCGTCAACGGTATGGGAGAGAAGATCAAAAGCGGCCCTGCTTCTGGCATACTGAGGATCGTTTTCGTCATCTGTCCAGGCAAGAAGCACTTCTCCTGGCTTTACAAAGCAGCACATATTATCAATATGGCCGTTGGTTTCATCGTTGTAAATACCAAAAGGCAGCCAGATGATTTTTTCAACCGAAAGATACTGACGCAGCTTTTCTTCAATTTCCGCTCTTGTAAGAAAAGGATTGCGCCCCGGACTCAGCAGACATTCTTCGGTCGTAAGCAGGGTTCCTTCCCCGTCAACATGGATGGAGCCGCCTTCCAGAACAAAGGGGCGGGCATTATAGAAGGAATCTCCGAGAAAATTGCAGATTCGTTCCGGAACCTCACGGTCATGTTCAAAGTGGGAGTACAGACCGTCATACTGGCCGCCCCAGGCGTTGAATTCCCATTGAATGCCTCTTCGCCCGCCCTGATCGTTGACCACAAACGTAGCGCCGGTATCTCTTGCCCAGGCATCCTCTGTCGGGGCTTCGATCAGATGAATCCGGTCGGAGGAAAGCAGTTCCTGTGCCGATGCTTTATCCTGTGGCCGGACGAAAAGATAAACCTGCTCATAAGCGGCAATTGCTTCTGCAATTTCTGCAAATGCCGCTCTTGCCGCTTTTGCTCCGTAATTCCAGGAGCCGGGGCGCCACGGCCAGATCATCAGCGTGCCTTCGTGGGGCTCAAATTCGCCCGGCATGTAAAAGCCATCGGCTTTTGGGGTTCTAAGACAATCGGTTTTTGAAATCTTCATATCCAAACTCCTTTATCATTCGGCAGTTTCCAGCTTTGTCCATCACCGCGATGGAAGGGAGTGGGATTCCGTTAAAGGTATTGGTTTTTACCATCGAATAAATCGCCATATCTTCAAAATACAGTCTGTCACCGATCCGGATTTGGGAATCGAAGGAATATTCGCCGATTACGTCGCCCGCCAGGCAGGTATTGCAGGAAAGGCGGTAGGTATAAGGCTTTTCCCCGGGCAGTCCGCTGCCTTTGAGCGGAGGGCGGTACGGCATCTCAAGCACATCCGGCATATGGCAGGCGGCGGAAGTGTCAAGAATTAAAATTTTTCCGTTATTTTCGACAATATCGAGAACTTCTGTGACATTGTAGCCTGCGTTTAAGGCAAATGCTTCCCCGGGCTCCAGGTAAATCTGAAGACCATACGTTTCTTTCATATGGTTGATACAGGAAATCAGGCGTTCGATATCGTAATCCTCACGGGTGATATGATGTCCGCCTCCCATGTTAAGCCAGTTCATTTTAAAAAGCCACTTGCCGAATTTTTCTTCCACGGCGCGCAGCGTGGTTTCCAGATCATCCGAATTCTGTTCACAGAGGGTATGAAAATGAAGACCGTCCACAAGATCAGCCAGTTCGTCTGTAAAATCGCAGGCGCGGATGCCCATGCGGGAGCCGGGCGCACAGGGATCATAAATCGCATGGCCTTCCTGCGTGGAGCATTCCGGGTTGATGCGAAGTCCGGCTTTTGCGGTTCCGGAAGCCTTAAGTACAGGGAGGTACGTTCGGAGCTGCTTTTCTGAATTGAAAATAATGTGATCGCAGATCTGTGCGAGCTCTTCCATATCCTGCGGGCGGTAGGCCGGAGAATACACATGATTCTCCAGCCCCATTTCTTCCTTTCCAAGCCGCGCCTCATAGAGTCCGCTGGCAGTTGTTCCGCTGATATATTTTCCAATCAGCGGATATTCCGAAAAGCAGGAAAAGCATTTCTGAGCCAGCAGAATTTTTGCACCGGTGCGTTCTTCTACCTGGTGCAGGAGCTTTAAGTTTTCTTCCAGTTTGCCTTCATCAATGACAAAACAGGGAGTTGGCAGTTCGTTTATCTTATACATAGGCTTAATCTACTAAAACAGGATTTTCTACGACCTTCCACGGAAGACCCCACTTGTTGAGTGCTTCCATATACGGATCCGGATCGAATTCATCTGTGGTGTAGACACCCGGCTTGTTCCAGAGGCCGTTCACGACCATCATGGTTCCGATCATAGCCGGAACGCCGGTGGTGTAGGAGATTGCCTGAGACTCTACTTCCCGGTAGCATTCCTGGTGGTCACAGACATTGTAAATGTAAATGCTTCTTTCTTTTCCGTCCTTGATACCGGTAAAAATACAGCCGATGTTGGTTTTACCCACGGTGCGCGGACCAAGAGTGGAAGGATCCGGAAGAAGCTCTTTTAAAAACTGGATCGGTACAATCTGCTGTCCGTTGAAGGTAATCGGAGTGGTGGAGAGAAGTCCTACATTTTCCAGACATTTCATATGGGTCAGATAGCTCTGGCCGAAGGTCATGAAGAAGCGGATTCTTTTTACGCCCGGGATATTTTTTGCAAGAGCCTCAATTTCTTCATGGTGAAGAAGGTACATATCCTTCTCGCCTACCTCATCGAAGTTATATTCCCGTTTGATCGACATTGGCGGAATTTCCACCCAGTGGCCGTTTTCCCAGTAAGAACCGGGAGCGGATACCTCGCGGAGGTTGATTTCCGGATTGAAGTTGGTTGCAAACGGATATCCATGATCGCCGCCGTTGCAGTCCAGAATATCAATCGTGTGAATTTCATCGAAATAGTGTTTCTGTGCATAGGCTGCAAAAACGCTGGTGACACCAGGGTCAAAGCCGGTTCCGAGAAGACCGGTGATGCCGGCTTCCTTGAAACGGTCCATATAGGCCCACTGCCAGGAGTAATCAAAGTAAGCAGAAAAGCCAAGCTCTTCGCATCTCTTTTCGTAGATCGCACGCCATGCCGGATCATCCGTGTTTTCTGCTTCGTAGTTTGCAGTATCAATGTAAGGAACCTTACATGCAAGGCAGGCATCCATAATGGTAAGATCCTGATAAGGAAGAGCCAGATTTAATACGGCATCCGGCTGATACTGTTTGATTAAGGCGATTAATTCTTCTGTGCAGTCGGCATCCACCTTTGCTGTTGTGATAATGGTTTTTGTGGTCGGAGCCAGCTTTTCTTTTAAAGCATCGCACTTGGAAAGGGTGCGGCTTGCAATCATAATTTCAGAGAATACTTCACTGTTCTGGCAGCATTTGTGAATGGCTACGGATGCAACACCGCCGCATCCAATGATCATAACTTTTGACATAATTTTGTTCTCCTTTTCCAGAAAATGGTGTTGGGTTCATCTTTGGCTATAAGCACGAAAAAAAGACAGATGACGTGCATCATCTGTCTAAAAATCGAAATTTATACATGATCGTATTGTGCAAACTTCAGGGGATATGCAAAAATCCAAGCTTCCCCCTGCTTTCCTATGCAGAAATATATAGTCACGTACTCTTATTGACCGTTTCATAAGATGATGTGCTCGTCGTAGAGCATCGATTATAAAGTAATCAACTCATAAAATTTGCGCTTTTAACGCAATCAATAATGTGGCTCTTAACCACGCTCGGCAACTACCCCTGCCTGTCCGTCGGTTTTTTACCAGGGGCATATATTTTGCATAAGAACAGAAATGTTCGCTTGCAGTTCCAAATTATAAAGTGAAATGACATGGATGTCAAGAAAAATTTGTGAAACTATTCAGAGCTATGCGAAATGGAAGATTAAAAATCACAGGGTGATCCAGTAACGCTCCAGTGTTTTGTTTTCATCGGCACGATAAGCGGTGCCGTCGAACCGGCCGCCATTTTTCAGGATCGTTCTGCGGCTTCCCTCGTTGGTATCCAGGCAGCAGACCAGAATTTCGGAAAGGCCGAGGCTTTTGCAGTACGGCTGCACATTTTTCAGCATCCAGGAGGCATAGCCTTTTCTGCGTTCCGACGGGCGGACGGAGTAGCCGATGTGGCCGCCCAAGGTGCGCAGAAAATCGTTCAGGTAGTGGCGCACCTGAATCATGCCGACAAGGCGGTTGTCTGATTTGCGGATGCACAGAAACTGTGTTGCGAGAACCATGCCCTCCGGCAGAGTCTCCTCTCTGGTATACCGCATGGTATCTTCAAGATACGCCTTCATATCATCAAACCGGCGAAGCGGTCCGCAGCCGTCCATGGAATCGCTGTTTTCCAGAAAATCGTTCCGGTAGGCGGCGAGTTCGGCGAAGTATTCCTCCGACGGTTCAACTAACATCAGTTCATCGTTCATCCTTAGCATTTCTCCGGTTCCGGATACTCGACGCCGAAGGTCTCAACGGTAACGGTAGCCATTCTCTGCGGCTGCAGCGGTTTGTCGCTGTAGTCGGTGTTGACAGATGCGATTTTATCTACGACTTCCAGGCCTTCTGTTACTTTTCCGAAAGCAGCGTATGCGCCGTCCAGATGCGGAGCAGCTTTGTGCATGATGAAGAACTGGCTTCCTGCGCTGTCCGGGAACATGGTACGTGCCATGGAGAGAACGCCTGGGGTGTGTGCGAGGTTGTTCTCAAATCCGTTCTGGGAGAACTCACCCTTGATGCAGTAATCCGGGCCGCCGGCGCCTGTGCCTGCAGGATCTCCGCCCTGGATCATGAATCCCGGGATGACGCGGTGGAAGATCAGGCCGTCATAGAAGCCTTTTTTTACCAGACTGATGAAGTTGTTTACGGTGTTCGGCGCGATTTCCGGGTAAAGCTCTGCTTTCATCACATCGCCGTTTTCCATAGTAATTGTAACGATTGGGTTAGACATAATGTTTTCCTCCTGATTTTTAAACGATTTCTTGATAAGACGTAAGCAGCCATTTTTCGAAGAAAAATGGGCGGATTACGAATGTTTTTGATGATTGCCGGAGTGCAAAGCACGCAGCAATCTGGTATCAAAGGGGTCAACCCCCTTTTTCAGACACGCTCCAGGAATGTCTCATGGATCGCTCGCATTGCCTGATCTGCGTATGCTTCGTCGATCAGGGCAGTGATGCGGATTTCTGAGGTGGTAACCATCTCGGTATTGATTCCTGCATTGGCGAGCGCGCCGAACATTTTGGCAGCCACGCCCGAATGGGAGCGGACACCGGCTCCGATGACGGAAATCTTTGCCACGTTCTCATCATAATCCAGCTTTTTGATGCCGAGCAAATCCTTGTTGTCGTTCAGCACATCGATCGTGCGCAGCATATCCGGCTTTGCAACGGTAAAGGAAACGGACTTTGTGCCGTCCTTTCCGAGTGACTGGATCATGACATCAATGTTCAGATTGTTCCGATCCAGTAAATTTAAGAGGCGGAACGTGCTCTCCGGATCGTTGCCAAGGCCTGCAACACGGATTTTTGCCACATTTTTGTCGGCAGCCACGCCGCTGATTAACATTTTTTCCATTTTGGTTTTCTCCCTTACCATCGTTCCGGAATTCCGGTTCAGACTGGAGCAGACCAGAAGTTCCACGCCGTATTTTTTTGCGATTTCCACGCATCTGCTGTGAAGGACTTTTGCGCCGAGCGAAGCCATCTCCAGCATTTCATCGTAAGTTACCTCTTCCATCTTGCGCGCATTCGGTACAATCCGCGGATCTGCGGTGTAGACGCCGTCTACATCCGTGTAGATTTCACAGACATCCGCGTGCAGCTCTGCAGCGAGGGCAACCGCAGTCGTATCGGAGCCGCCGCGTCCGAGCGTTGTGATATCATCGTATTTGTTGATCCCCTGGAAGCCGGTGACAATGACAATTTTGTTGTCATCCAGCTCTTTACGGATGCGCTCGGTGTCGATCCGTTTGAAGCGCGCGTTCTGATAATCGGAGGTCGTGTGCATCGGTACCTGCCAGGCATTTAAAGAAACAGCACTGACGCCCATCTGAATCATGGTTATGGCCATCAGGGAAACGGAAACCTGTTCACCGGTGGCAAGAAGCATATCCATCTCGCGGCGGGACGGTTTTTCCGTAATCTGTTTTGCGGTTGCAATCAGTCCGTCCGTCGTTTTTCCCATCGCGGAGAGAACGACAACGACCTGGCTTCCGGCCTGCTGTTTTTCGATGCAGCGCTGTGCTACATTGCGGATGTGCGCAAGATCTGCGACGGAGCTTCCGCCAAATTTCATTACAGTCAGCATAACAGTTTTGATCTCTTTCCTTTTTGATTTACGCGGACAAAAGCGCAGAGCGTGTTTTACCGCGTTTTCCGGGCCGAAAAAACAGGAGTGGGACGTTTTTGGGCCGCGAAACTCTGATACATAGTATAGCGAAAACAGATAGAAAAAGCAAGGAAAAGCACAAGGAAAAGCGGTTTCGTTCTGCGGTTGTATTACCTTTTTGTTTGTGTTAAAATGATAGGCAGAAAAAGAGGAGAAGAAAGCATATGATCATAGAAACAAATTCTGCGTCGGAGACGCTTGCCCTTGGCGAAAAGCTGGGAAAAGCGGCGAAGCCTGGCCAGATTTATACATTAAACGGAGACCTTGGTGTTGGAAAAACCGTTCTGACGCAGGGCTTTGCAAAAGGACTTGGCATCACAGAGGCAGTCAACAGTCCCACATTTACCATTATTCAGGAATATACTGAAGGACGTCTGCCATTTTATCATTTCGATGTTTACCGGATCGGTGATATAGAAGAAATGGAAGAAATCGGATACGATGATTACTTTTTCGGTGAGGGTGTCTGCCTGATCGAATGGGCAGAACTGATTGAAGAGCTGATCCCGGAGGGTGCGATTTCGATTACGATAGAAAAAGACCTCGAAAAAGGGTTTGATTACCGGAAAATTACGGTGGAATAAAAGAAAAAATCCTGAATGTGGTGGAAAAACAAAAGGAAATCGTAAAGATTCCTGTTTCCGGCAGACTGCCAAAATGAGTTGCACAGGAAGGAAATATCGGAAAGGAAACAAAAAATTATGAAAATACTTGCACTGGACAGCTCCGGCCTGGTGGCTTCGGTGGCTGTTGTTGAAAATGACACACTGCTTGCGGAATACACCGTAAATTATAAAAAAACACATTCCCAGACTCTGCTTCCGATGCTGGATGAAATCTCGAACATGACAGAGCTGGATCTTTCGACGATCGATGCGATTGCAGTTGCCGGAGGTCCGGGCTCGTTTACCGGTCTTCGCATCGGTTCTGCAACAGCCAAGGGACTTGGTCTGGCACTTGAAAAACCACTGATTTCCATTCCAACGACGGCGGCAATCGCGTACAATATCTGGGATACTAACAAATTTGTCTGCCCGATCATGGATGCGAGAAGAAACCAGGTCTATACCGGAGTTTACTGCTACACGGATCATCGTCTCGATACGGTCTGGGAACAGGATACGATGAGCATTGAGGCACTGGCGGAGGGCCTGAACTGCCTCGACCACGAAGTGATTTTCCTCGGGGACGGCGTTGCGGTTTACCGGGAAAAATTGCAGGAGCTTCTTACGATTCCGTTTTCGTTTGCACCGGCGCACGTGAACCGCCAGAGAGCGGCCGCAGTCGCAGCACTGGCTGAGGTTTATTATAAAGAAGGAAAGATTCAGACGGCCGAGGAGCATGAGCCGGAATACCTGAGAAAATCGCAGGCGGAGCGGGAAAGAGCCGAACGGGAATCTGTGAAGCATGCCGATGTGCTGAAAAAACAGAAAAACGGAGAGAAGAGCGAATGATCACAATCCGGGAAATGCAGATCGACGATCTGGAGCAGGTGATGCCGATTGAGGAGGCCAACTTTTCGATTCCATGGACAGAAACCGGATTTTTTACATTTCTGATCCGTGACGACGCACTGTTTCTTGTAGCAGAGGAGGACGGTGAAATTTTAGGATATCTCGGAATCCTGATTTCCTTTGATGAAAGTGAGATCACAAATGTCTGCGTGGCAGAAAAAGCGAGAAGACGCGGCATCGGCCGTGCACTGATGGAAGAGCTGTTCCGTCGGATGCAGGAGAGAAAGGTGCGCGTCATTCATCTGGATGTGCGCATCGGCAATACGCCGGCGCGGAATCTGTATGAGAGTCTTGGCTTTGTGCAGGACGGCCTCAGGAAGGGGTACTACGATCTTCCGAAGGAGGATGCGGTGCTGATGAGCCGGACGGATGAATCGGTTCCGAAGAGGTAGAGAGAAATCGTTATTGTATACGCATTTAACGCACAGGACTTTCCTTTCATTCCCAGTAGGAATGGCGGGAAAGATGTGTTACAATCGACAGGACACAGGAGAATCTGATTTCTGTTTTGTGTCAGGAACGAAGAAAGAAACGTTTTTTGATACACGGGAGGAAGAAAAATGCGGAAATACAACAAAAACACAAATGAGCTGGAAGCGGCGGTGTGTAACTGCTGCGGAAAAAGCATGAAAATACAGAATGGAATGCTGCTGGAGGGGATCTGCTCGGTCGACACGACGTGGGGGTACTTTTCCGGGAAGGACCTGGAAAAGCATGAGTTTGATCTGTGCGAGGAGTGCTACGATCGGATTACATTGTCGTTTGCGGTTCCGCCGGAAATTTCGGAGGACACGGAGGTTTAGAATTTCGGGCAGTTCGGCATCGTTCTGGAAGAAAGGGGAAGGTGCAATGCAAAGAGGTTTTACGATTCAGTCGAAGGTGGATGGACTGATGCTTGACGGGCTTGTGGTGGAGCCGGAGGAGGGCGTACAGCGGACGGCGCTTCTGCAGCTCAGCCATGGAATGAGCGAATACAAGGAGCGGTATCTGCCGTTTATGGAGTTTATGGCGGAACACGGTATAGTGTGTGTGATTCATGATCACCGCGGGCACGGAAAGAGTGTGAAGTCGGAGCAGGATCTCGGATTTATGTACGGCGCAGGCGGCGCAGGGCTTGTGGAGGATCTGTTTCAGGTTACGGTATGGGCAAAAAAAGAGTACCCGGATCTGCCGTTTATTCTGATGGGACACAGTATGGGATCCCTGGTTGTGCGCACGTATGCGAAGGAACATGATAGGGAGCTGGATGCGTTGATTGTGTGCGGTTCACCGAGCAAGAATTATCTGCGGCCGCTGGGTGCGGCTGTAGGACACGCAGAAGCGGCGGTGCTCGGGGATGAGCATCGGAGCAATCTTCTGGAGGCGATGTCGTTTGGATCGTTTGCGGCGCGGTTTGCGGATGAGAAGAGCCGGTTCGCCTGGTGCTGTTCGGACCCGGAGGTGGTGCGGGAGTATGAAGAAAATCCGCTTTGTGGCTTTACGTTTTCGGATGATGCTTTTTTTGCGCTGAATGATCTGCTGAAGGAGACGTATGGATTTCATGGATGGCATTGCACAAACCGGAAGCTGCCGGTGCTGTTTTTGTCCGGCGGGGATGATCCGTGTTATGTGAATGTGCGGCGTTTTAAAAAATCCATCGACCATATGCGGCTGATCGGGTACCGCAATGTCAGAGGAAAGCTGTATCCGGGAATGCGGCATGAAATACTGAACGAGAAAGAGAAGTACCGCGTATATGGCGATGTCTGGAAGTGGTTGAAGAAAGAAAAAGTGGTGGAGAATGTGGAGGGGGGAAGCACACCTCCGCAGACCCCGGACGGCGTTCCGGCAGGGAGCGGCGGTGTTTGATCATTTTTTGAAAAAAACGCTCATCAGCAAAAAAACTGATGAGCGTTTTTCAATGAAAGTAAATTTTTGACGATCACATGATCCATCCAAATACGGTGGAAAGGACGATCATAATCATGGAAAAGACAAACGAGTTCACCGACATCAGCGTCGCCCGCTGCCTGGACGGGATCATGTCATTGAGCAGAATATCGGTCCGGACTTCAAGAAAATCATCGGAAAAGGATCCGACAAATCCGCCGAAGACCATAAGGGCCGGCAGTCCGGTAAAGCTCATAAGAAAGGCGAAAAGTACACCGATCGTGCCAAACAGCAGAATCGTGCGGTAGCGGTATTTGTGAAAGTATGCCGTCATCCGCGATCCCAGTGCCGCGCCGAGTCCCATCACGAAGAGGGCAGGTCCAAGCAGCGCGCTGTTCATGCCGGTGAGTGGCAGCTTCGCCTGTAAAAAGAAGAGAACCAGCGTAGAAACGGCACCGATGAGTGCGTTCACCAGCATAATATTTCTTGCTTTTTTCTCACGGACAAGAAACTGCCAGCTTTCCTGCACAACCGAAACGATTTCCTGTCCAACAGGATAATGAACTGGTGTTGCGTCCGTTTTTACTTCCGCAAGGCGGAATGAAATGCCAAGCGCAATCAGCCCGAAGAAGAGATCAATCGCATACGCGCGCCGGTATCCCAGCCACAGGGCAAGGCCTGCGCAGAGCGTTGCGGTGGAATTGGTGATACGGTACAGCATCATTTCAGTAGAAGAAAAACGGGCATAAAATCCTTCGTCCCCGTTCTGCTTCAGACTGTCATACGCAAGTGCCTCCCGTGTGCCGGATGCAAGGTTATAGCTGAGCGCACTGCATCCAAGCGCAAGCGCCGTTGTGGCAAAGCCGGTGGAAAAAATCATCAGCGTACCGGAAATCAGGGCGGCCACCTGACTTGCAATCAGCGTTTTCCGTCGCCCGAAAACATCGGCGACAACGCCGGAGGGGAGTTCAAAGCAGAGGCTCACGATATGGAAAATACTTTCGAGCATCCCGATCTGCAGCAGCGAAAATCCACGGAGTGCGAGCAGTGCAACCCACGAAGCCGCCGCAATCTGAAAATAGCCGACCGTGGTCATAAGATATAAAGTTCGTATTTGTTTTCTGGTATTTTTCTCAGACATAAAAAAATCTCCTTGTCAAAATATAGTAAAATTCTGATGGGGAGATACGTGCATTTTCTGTGTGGTTTTAAGAATACAAGATGTGAAGTTTACTTAAAAAAGAGCGCACTATCCCCATAAACAGCTGAAACATCGCCATTTGTGAGGTGAAGAAACTGGTTTTTCCAGATCATAGTGCTACTCCTTTTGTAATCATAATTTTTTACCAGAATACCACCGGAAACGGAAAAAGTCAAAGAAAAATTTTGACAAAAATAAAAAAAACTATTGACTTTCAAGTATACTTTAATGCTACAATTTTTTCAACAATACTGAGGAAACGAAGGTTTTCTGCGGAAAAGAAAGGGGATATTTTAACATGAGTGTAGATGTAACAAAAATGCCGAAATTAGGATTTGGCATGATGCGCCTTCCGGAGAAGGACGGAGAACTGGATCTGGAGCAGATCTGTAAAATGGTCGATGCGTACCTTGCCTCCGGAATGAACTATTTTGACACCGCCTATATGTACTGCGGCGGAAAATCGGAGAGCATCGTGAAAAAAGCGCTGGTAGAGCGTCATCCGAGAGAAAGCTTTACTCTGACAACCAAACTTCCGCAGTGGATGATGGACGAGGGCATCGAAGGCCGTGACCGCATTTTCAACGATCAGCTCGCGCGCACCGGAGCAGGCTACTTTGATTATTACCTGCTGCACAGTGTCGAGGACGGCGCAAACTATGACGGCTATGTGAAATACGACTGTTTTAACTGGGCCAAGAAGAAAAAAGAAGAGGGACTGATCAAACACTTTGGTTTCTCCTTCCACGGAACGCCGGAGCTGCTTGACAAGATTCTCTCCGAGCATCCGGAGGTTGAAATTGTCCAGATCCAGATGAACTATGCTGACTGGGACAATCCGCTGATCCAGTCCGAACGTCTGTATGAGGTGCTTCGGAAATACGATATGCCGTTCCTTGTTATGGAGCCGGTAAAGGGCGGTTCCCTTGCATCAGCAGGCAAAGAGATTGAAGCAGAGATGAAACGTGTTCATCCGGATGCATCGATTGCGTCCTGGGCACTCCGCTTTGCGGCTTCCCTCCCGGGTGTTGCAACCGTGCTCTCTGGTATGTCAAACGAGGAACAGATGGAGGATAATATCAAAACCTTCCGAAATTTTGTACCGTTAAACGAGGAAGAAAAAGCAGTGATCGCCAAAGCACAGGAAGCGCTGAAAAAGAGTCCGGCGGTTCCATGTACCGCCTGTCGTTACTGCTGCGACGGATGTCCGATGGGAATCGCGATTCCGGATGTGTTCAAGGCATTGAATACCATCCGCCTGTATGGAGAAGAAGACCGCGCGAAAAATTATTATAAAAAGCTGCTGGAAACATCGGGAAAAGCAGAAGACTGCGTGCAGTGTGGTCAGTGTGAGAGTGTATGCCCGCAGCATCTGCCGATCATTGACCTGTTAAAAGAAGCGTCCGAAAAGCTTGACGTGCTGGTGACGGAATAAGAGGATTGCGAATATCCGCTTTTGCATATGCTTTAGAAAAAGGCTCCCCGGAATACTCTGAAAAAAGAGTATTCCGGGGAGCCTTTTTTTCTATGGGAAATCTTGTTGGAATTTCCTGCGGAGAAAAAGATCCTTTGGGCAGGATTGCACTGCGCGGAAAAAATGTGCCACTTGCGAGAGATGTGACGGAGCGGTTTACGACCGGAAAAATGGAATGTAAAAAAGAAAAAACTCATGTTTTACATAAACTTAACATCTCTGAGATTTTGCATTTTACACGCCGTTGTTATGATGAAACCTGTAAAAACGAAATGTAAAAAACGTCGGGATTGCGATTTTACAAAATAGAAATCACAAAAATCCCGTGTGAAAAGAGGAGAAAAGAATATTATGAAGAGAAAAGTAATTGCAATCACCTTAACCGCAATGATGGCTGCAGGAATGCTTGCAGGATGTGGAAGCAGCGATAGCAGCAGTTCTTCCACAGCAGACACTACAAAAGAGGCTTCTGCAACAGAGGCAGATGGCAGCACAGACGGTGACAGCACCGCAGCAGGCGGAGATTTCTCCGGACAGATCAGCGTGATCTCCCGTGAGGATGGTTCCGGTACCAGAGGTGCATTCATCGAGCTGTTCGGTGTAGAAGAGAAAAACGATGCAGGTGAGAAAGTAGACAACACCACCGTTGATGCACAGATCACCAACAATACTTCCGTTATGATGAGCACGGTGGCAGGTAACCAGTACGCAATCGGTTATATCTCCCTTGGATCCTTAAATGATGAAGTCAAAGCACTGAAAATCGACGGAGCAGAGGCAAGCGCAGAGAACGTAGAAAACGGTTCCTATAAAGTAAGCCGTCCGTTCAACATTGTAACAAAAGACGGTCTTTCCGCAGATGCGCAGGATTTCATGGACTACATCTTAAGCACCGACGGACAGCAGGTTGTTTCAGATGACGGATATATTGCAATCAAAGATACCAAAGCCTACGAAGGAAGCTGCAGCGGTGAAAAGGTTGTGGTAGCAGGATCTTCCTCTGTAACACCACTGATGGAAAAATTAAAAGAGGCTTATACAAAAGTAAATTCAAACGCTAACATCGAAGTACAGCAGAGCGATTCCACAACAGGTATCACTTCCGCAAGCGACGGTCTCTGCGACATCGGTATGGCATCCCGTGACTTAAAGGATGAGGAGAAATCCTTAGGACTTACCGCAACCGTAATCGCAACCGACGGTATTGCTGTCATCGTAAACAAAGAGAACCCGACCGATGGGCTGACCAGCGATCAGGTAAAGAGCATCTATGTTGGCGACACAACCGACTGGGCAGATGTAAAATAAAGAATGTATAAAGCAATGGAAAAAGAAGTAAGGGCGAACAATGGAAAATCGCTCTTACTTCCGTATCTGAAAATGTTCAGAAAAAGAAGCTGTCTTTCGGAACGTGCTTGAAAAAGCAGTTCGTAAGGAAAAAAACGAAAGTCTTTTTCAAACACGCTCCGCGAAACAATGAAATGAAAGGATTTATCTTATGAAACTAAGAGAAACGATCATGAAACTTGTATTCCTGATTGCGGCGTGCTGCTCCGTACTGGCTGTTGCACTGATCTGCATTTTCCTGTTCATGAATGGCGTTCCTGCTATTTTTAAAATCGGACCGCTGAAATTTTTGACCGGTACCGTGTGGAAACCGGGAAACAACATTTTCGGTATCCTGCCGATGATTGTCGGCAGTATCTGCGTGACCGGCCTTGCAATCCTGATGGGTGTGCCGGTTGCCATTCTTACTTCGGTGTTTCTTTCCCGTTACTGTCCGAAAAAGTTTTACGGCATCTGCAAATCAGGTATTAACCTGATGGCCGGTATTCCGTCTATCGTATATGGATTTTTCGGACTGGTTGTGATCGTCCCGTTGATGGCACAGCTGACAGGCAAAAACGGAAACACAATGCTGACGGCATCTATTCTTCTGGCCGTTATGATTCTTCCGACCGTGGTCGGTGTAACAGAATCCGCCATTACAAGCGTTCCGGAATCCTACTATGAAGCAAGCCTTGGCCTTGGTGCAACGCATTCCCAGAGCGTTTTTTTTGCAGTTGTCCCGGCGGCAAAATCCGGAATCCTGGCCGGCATCGTTCTTGGCATCGGACGCGCCATCGGAGAGACGATGGCAGTGATTATGATTGCCGGAAACCAGCCTCGTATGCCAAAAGGAATCACAGAAGGCCTTCGTACCATGACAGCCAATATTGTACTGGAGATGGGATATGCATCCGGACTTCACCGGGAAGCGCTGATTGCAACGGGTGTTGTGCTGTTTGTCTTTATCCTGCTGATCAATTTATCGGTGTCTATGCTGAACCGGAGGGTACATTATGGTGATTAAAGGAAATGGAGCTGTAAATACAATGGAAGCTGTAAAAATAAATACAAAAGAAAAAGAAAGAACAAAGGTTACGTATCACAAAAGTGTTTTTTCTTCGGTACTGACCGGAATTACCTGTGGAGCGGCCATTCTTGCACTTGCTATTCTGGTTTTTCTGGTTGGATTTATTCTGATCCACGGTGTGAAAAACCTGACACTGGAGCAGTTTGCATGGACCTATAATACAGAGAATGTTACGATGCTTCCGGCGATCATCAACACTGTTACGATGACAGTACTTTCCCTGCTGCTTGCTGCGCCCCTCGGCATTTTCTCGGCGATTTATCTGGTTGAATATGCCAACAAACACGGAAAACTGGTTGGGCTGATCCGGATTACGGCAGAGACCCTTTCCGGTATTCCGTCGATCGTTTACGGTTTGTTCGGTATGCTGTTTTTTACGAAAACCCTGAAAATGGGATACTCGATGATGTCCGGTGCCTGTACCCTTGCCATCATGATTCTTCCGCTGATTATGCGAACAGCAGAAGAAGCCTTAAAATCGGTTCCGGATTCCTATCGGGAAGCAAGCTTTGGACTGGGAGCCGGAAAGCTTCGTACGATTTTTAAAATTGTTCTTCCATCTGCCGTACCCGGCATTCTTTCCGGTGTCATTCTTGCGACAGGCCGTGTCGTAGGAGAGACGGCAGCACTTCTTTTCACAGCAGGAACGATTGCAAAGGTGGCAGGCCTTATGGATTCCGGCCGTACCCTTGCCGTTCATATGTATGCACTTTCCAGTGAAGGCCTCTATATGAATCAGATGTATGCAACCGGCGTCATCCTGATGCTGATTGTCCTTCTGATCAACGGCTGTTCCGGAATGATTGCGAAGAAAATTGCAAAGAAATAAAAGAGAGACGAGGAAAAAACATGAGCAAAATAGATGTATCCAATATGGATCTTTATTACGGAGACTTTCATGCATTAAAAAATATCAATCTGAGCATTGATGCCAATGAAGTGACGGCTTTTATCGGACCTTCCGGCTGTGGTAAATCGACCCTGTTAAAATCCATCAACAGAATGAATGATCTCGTTCCGGGCTGCCGGATCACCGGTGAAATGCTGCTGGACGGAGAAAACATCTACGGCGGAAAAATGGATGTCAACGGACTCCGCAAACGGGTCGGCATGGTATTCCAGAAACCAAATCCGTTCCCGATGAGCATTTACGACAACATTGCCTATGGCCCCAGAACCCATGGTGTCCGTTCCAAAGCGAAGCTGGATGATATTGTGGAACAGTCTCTTCGACAGGCAGCAATCTGGGATGAGGTGAAGGACCGTTTGAAGAAAAGCGCACTTGGCATGTCCGGCGGACAGCAGCAGCGTCTTTGCATTGCGCGTGCTCTTGCCGTACAGCCGGAGGTTCTTCTGCTGGACGAACCAACCTCAGCACTGGATCCGATTTCTACTTCCAAAATCGAAGATCTTGCGGTAGAACTGAAAAAAGATTATACTATTGTCATGGTAACACACAATATGCAGCAGGCAGCCAGAATTTCCGATAAAACCGCATTCTTCCTGTTAGGAGAGGTGGTAGAATACGGAGAGACCGAACAGATCTTCTCCATGCCGAAGGACAAACGGACAGAGGATTACATTACAGGGAGGTTTGGCTGATATGAGGGAAAGATTTGAGCAGCAGATGGAAATTCTGCACACGGAGCTGATTGAGCTTGGCGCACTCTGTGAGCAGGCGATCGGACGGACATATGAGGTTCTGCTGGAGGGAAACCAGAGAACAGCAGAAGAGATTATCAAAAAAGATCAGGTTGTCGATGCGAAAGAACGGGAGATCGAGGATCTCTGCTTCCGCATCATTTTACAGCAACAGCCGGTAGCGCGTGATCTGCGCCAGGTATCTGCGGCATTAAAAATGATTACCGACATGGAGCGGATCGGGGATCAGGCAGCGGATATTGCGGATATCGTAAAGGTAACGAGTCTTGGTGTGCCGGATGCAAGCATCCGTCTGAAGGATATGGCGAAAGCAACAGCTTCTATGGTAACAAAATGCATCGATGCATACGTTAAGCAGGATCTGAAGCTTGCACGGGAGGTTATCGATTCCGATGATATCGTAGATGACCTTTTTGACGAGGTCAAGGATGAAATTCTGCAGGGTATGCGAAAGGGAATTACCACAGATGTCCAGTCTCTGGACTATCTGATGATTGCAAAATATTATGAAAGAATCGGTGACCATGCAACAAATATTGCGGAATGGGTTGTGTACTCCATTAACGGTCACCATAAAGGGGAATAACAGATGATCTACTGCGTGGAAGATGAAAGAAATATACGGGAACTGATCGTATACACACTGGAATCGAGCGGTTTTACCGCAAGAGGCCTGGAAAGCGGAAAAGAGCTGAATGCAGCTATTGCAGAACAGCTTCCGGATCTGATTCTCCTGGATATCATGCTTCCGGGAGAGGATGGTCTTGAAATTCTTTCACGCCTCAAAGCATCGGAAGTAACAAAAGAAATTCCGGTCATTATGGTAACGGCAAAGGGCGCTGAGTATGATAAGGTCATGGGCCTGGACTGCGGAGCCGATGACTATATTACAAAGCCGTTCGGCATGATGGAATTTATCGCAAGGGTACGTGCCGTGCTGCGCCGTGCCGGAAAAGAAGAGAAGGAAAACGATGTGCTGGAGACCGGGGATCTGCAGATCCAGGTGAAACAGCATCAGGTTCTGGCCAAAGGGGAGAAGGTTACCCTGACCTTAAAAGAGTTTGAACTGCTGAAATTTTTAATGGAAAATAAAGGAATTGTCCTTACGAGAGACCGTCTGCTCGGCCATGTCTGGGGCTATGATTTTGACGGAGAAACCCGTACGGTAGACGTTCATGTGCGTACACTCCGCCAGAAGCTGGGCGAATGCGGCGAGCTGATCGAGACGGTCCGCGGCGTGGGATACCGGATAGGAGGCTGAGGAAGTAAGATGCGTAAAAAAGTCTTTCAACATGCGGGAGCGTTGATTATCGCAGCGATTATCCTGACCTTTTTCACCATGAGCTGGGCAATGTACAACAATACGGCGGAGCAGCTTCGTGTTTCGGTGAGAAATGAATGTGAGTATTACAGGTATTTTCTGGACAAGATGGGTGATGACAGTCTGGATAAACCGGCCGGAAAGATTACAGCAAGCCGGGTTACCCTGATTGACACGGACGGAACCGTTCTGTTTGATTCGGTCGAGGATGAGAACATGATGGGAAACCATTCCGGGCGGCCGGAGGTGATTGAGGCGGAAAAGACCGGGGAAAGTAATATTTCCCGTTATTCCGAGACCCTGCGGAGCAAAACATATTATACAGCACTGCGCCTGGACAATGGAAAAATCATCCGTGTTTCCCTGACAACAGACAGTGTGTTCGGTGTGATGCTGCGGAATATATGGCTGGTGGCTGTACTGATTGCGGCAGTCCTTGTCGTGGAGCTGCTGATGGTCAGCCATATGACAAAGGCGCTTGTAAAGCCGATCAATGAGATTGATCTGAATCATCCGCTGGACAACAAAGCGTATGAGGAATTGAGTCCGCTGCTTGGAAGAATTCATCAGCAGCAGAAGCAGATTCAGCAGCAGATGGAGGAGCTCCGTCATAATCAGGAGGAGTATCTTGCAATCACGGAATATATGAAGGATGGTCTGATCGTGACAAACCAGTCGGTCGTACTTTCCATCAACCGTTCGGCACAGAATCTGTTTGATGTGACAGCGGAGGAGTGCATTAACCACAATATCGTGACAGTCAGCCGCAACGAGCAGCTGAAGGAGGCACTGGATCATGCGCTGGAGGGCAGTTCCGAGGAACGGATGCTGGAGATAAATGGAAGAGTCTATCAGCTTCTTGCAAATCCGGTGCGTGTGGACCGTGTTGTATCCGGTGCGGTCATCCTGGTGCTGGATGTGACGGAAAAACAGAAAGCCGAGGTGATGCGCCGTGAGTTTTCAGCCAATGTGTCACATGAGCTGAAAACACCGCTGATGTCGATTTCCGGATATGCGGAGATCATCGAAAACAACATGGTAAAACCGGAGGATATTCCCAAATTTGCGGGCAGAATCCACAGTGAGGCGAGCCGGTTAAGCTCTCTTGTCGAGGATATTATCAAGCTGTCCAGACTGGACGAAAACGACCAGTCAATCCCGATGGAGGAAGTGGATCTGATGCAGATCTGCCGTGATGTCGAGGGACATCTTTCCATACGGGCAAAGGAGCAGCAGGTGAAGATGACACTGAGAGGAGAGAGCTGCCGGATCAAAGGTGCACGACAGGTTCTCTATGAGATGATCTACAATCTCTGCGACAATGCGATCAAGTACAACCGCAGGGACGGTGAAGTTGAAGTGACGGTTTCACGCGGAAGAAACGGACGGGCAGTGGTATCTGTGGCAGATACCGGAATCGGAATTGCAAAGGAAGATCAGGAGCGGATCTTTGAACGGTTCTATCGTGTGGATAAGAGTCATTCCCGCGAAACGGGAGGTACGGGACTTGGACTTTCCATTGTGAAGCATGGAGCGATTCTTCATGATGCGAAGATTAAAATTGAGAGTACGCTTGGAACCGGAACAAAGATTATTCTGGAGTTTTAAGTGAAAAACAGATACCGCAAAAGACAGCATGCGGGGACAGAACCTATATGGGAGGCTTGAAAAATTCATGATTTTTAAGTGCCCAAAGCGGTTCCGCCCCCCGCATGCTGTCTTTTTATGTATGGCTTTGCATCGTTACAAAAATGCAAATTCGTTGTTTTGAATAAACAGAGGATTCAATATTTGGTAAATATGATAAGGGGGTTGGGGGTTGTTTTTTGATGCAGAGTATGGTATTGTAAATATAACGAGTTCCGGAAACGTTACCGACACCGTTTCCGGAAATACAGACGAGATACCGACAGCCCTGTTTTTACGAAACAAAATGAGCTGGCTATAGGGGTTGCATAAGTTACAATTTGCTGCGTATCCGTGAACAGGAATTATGTATTTGTGGGGTCGGATGGATAGAAAAAACGACAAGGAGAAAGGGTTTAAAAATGAGAGCAAGTGGTATTTTACTTCCGGTAGCTTCGCTGCCGTCCCGATATGGTATCGGATGTTTTTCGAAAGAAGCATATGAATTTGTGGATCGCCTGGAGGAGGCCGGCCAGAGCTACTGGCAGATTCTTCCACTTGGACCGACGGGATATGGAGATTCGCCGTACCAGTCGTTCTCTACTTTTGCAGGAAATCCATATTTTATTGATCTGGAGACCCTGGTAAAAGAGGGACTTCTGACAGAAGAAGAGTGTGATGCGTGCGATTTCGGCGACAATGCAGAGTATATTGATTACGAAAAGATTTATCTGTCCCGTTTCAAAGTACTCAGAAAAGCATTTGAAAGATTTGCGGCAGATGACGTATATGATGCATTTGTATCGGAAAATGGTTACTGGCTGGAAGATTATGCGCTGTATATGGCGATTAAGGATGCACTCGGCGGAATCAGCTGGAGTGAGTGGCCGGCAGAATTAAAGGACAGAGAAGAAGCAGCACTGAATCAGAAACGGGAAGAACTTGCCGAGGAGATTGCATTTTACAAATTCCAGCAGTTTATATTCCTGAAACAGTGGAAAGCACTGAAGGCATACGCAAATGAAAAGGGTATCCGTATCATCGGTGATATTCCGATTTATGTTGCATTTGACAGTGCCGATACCTGGGCAAATCCGGTTCTGTTCCAGTTTGATGAGGACAACCAGCCAAAAGCAGTTGCCGGATGCCCGCCGGATGCGTTCTCCGCAACCGGACAGCTCTGGGGCAACCCGTTATACAAATGGGACTATCATAAGAGCACAGGTTATGCATGGTGGCTGTTACGTCTGGCTCACGTGTTTAAACTGTACGATACTGTCCGCATCGACCATTTCCGCGGATTTGATGAATATTATTCCATCCCGTTCGGTGATCAGACGGCAGAGCGCGGCCACTGGGAAAAAGGACCGGGCATGGATCTGTTCAACACCGTCAAAGAAAAGCTCGGCGATGTGGATGTCATCGCAGAAGACCTGGGATATCTTACCGAGAGCGTGATCGAAATGGTGAAAGAATCCGGCTATCCGGGTATGAAGGTGCTGCAGTTTGCTTTTGACTCCCGTGAGGAGAGTGATTATCTGCCGCACAATTACGAGAGAAACTGTGTTGTCTACACCGGAACACACGACAATGATACCATTCTTGGATGGTATTATGTCATGAGTGAGGAAGACCGCGAATTCTCCAAAGAGTATATGGGAAATGCAAAGAGTACCGACGAGGAACTCCCGTGGGATTTCATTCGCATGTCAATGGAGAGCGTGGCAAATCTGGCTGTCACTCCGATGCAGGAATTTTTAGGTCTTGGAACGGAGGCGAGAATTAACTATCCGTCTACACTTGGAAATAACTGGAAATGGCGCCTGCTTCCGGGACAGTTTACATCGGAAATGGCAAAGAGAATTCACCGGCTGACACAGATTACAGCACGTATTGCAAAATAAAAATACGCGCCGGAGAGAAAGCAAAACAGGCCGGGAAAACAAGCCGGAAGAGATTCCGGCAGAACAGGTACAGAGTTTAAAGGAGAGGCCTGCAGAATATGGAACAGGTAACAATCAGGGACATTGCCCGCAAATGTAAGGTAGGCGTGAGTACTGTATCGAGAGCGATGAATAATCATCCGGACATCAACCCGGAAACAAAAGAGATGATTTTAAAGGTGATTGCCGAATCGAATTACGTACCGAACAACAGTGCCAGAAATCTGAAGCGGTCGAATGCCAAAGCGATTGCCATTCTGGTAAAAGGCATGGACAACATGTTCTTCAACAACATGATCAGTGTGATTGAAGAGGTTGTGCGAAAAAAGAAATACGCCTGCATTATTGAGCGAGTAGAGGAAAAGGCAAATGAGGTAGACTCCGCGATCGAGATCGTCAAAGAAAAACGGCTGCGCGGCATCATTTTCCTCGGCGGAAACTTTACGCATCCGCATGAGAAAATGGCGCAGATCCCGGTTCCGTACGTGATCAGTACAATCGGGGCGGTTTCAGACGGAGGAAAACCGTGCGCGAGCGTATCGGTCGATGACTACAGGGAAAGCTATAAGATGGTAGATTATCTCTGTGGTCTCGGGCACCGGCGCATTGCCATCATTACCGCCTGCGAGGACGACATCAGTATCGGACGCCTCCGTCTGAATGCGTACCGCCAGGCTTTACTGGATCATGGGATACCTTATGACCCTGATCTGGTATTTCATATGACGAAGGACGATACGTACTCTTTCGCCACAGGGTACAAGATAACAAAAGAAATTCTGGAAAAAAAGACGGAGTTTTCCGCACTGTATGCCACCGCGGATACGCTGGCAATCGGTGCGTGTCGTGCCTTAAAAGAGGCAGGGCTTACCGTGCCGGATGACATTTCCGTCGCCGGATTTGACGGAATTGATGCAGGAGAGTATTATATACCCAGCATCACAACGATCCGTCAGCCGGTGGAGCAGCTTGCCGCAGAGACGGCGAAGATGCTGTTTTCCTTAATTTCAGGAAAAGAAGAACCCTGCAGCAAAGTATACGATGGGGAACTCGTCGTAAGGGAATCTACGAAGTCGCGGATCGCGCAGCAGTAAAATATTTGCTGTTTCGCTGCCCCAAAAAGTGATTCAGAAGTGAACCGTCCCATTCAGGGAAAAGCTTTGAATGGAACTGCGAAAGCTGCCAATTGCAGGAAATCCGGAATGGCAGCGCAACTAAATGACACTGTGGGAATTTATCCACAGCAATACGAGGAGAAAAAAATGGAAGAAAGAATTCAGGCAATCTTAAAAGAGCGTTTTGGAAGAGATCTGGACAACTGCACAAAGAGCGAAATCTTTGAAGCCCTGATGGTTATCACCAAACAGGAGATGGCAGGTCGCAAAAGAAACACCGGAAGTAAGAAGCTGTATTATATTTCAGCAGAGTTTCTGATCGGAAAACTGCTGTCCAATAACCTGATTAACCTTGGCATGTACGAGGAAGTTGAAAAAGCACTTGCAGCTCACGGAAGAGAGCTGACCGAGATCGAGGAGATGGAAATGGAGCCGTCCCTTGGAAACGGAGGTCTCGGCCGTCTGGCAGCATGCTTCCTTGATTCTATCGCAACGCTTGGCCTGCCGGGAGACGGTATCGGCCTTAATTATCACTTCGGTCTGTTCCGCCAGCTTCTGGTCGACCACAAACAGAAAGAAGTGAAAAATCCATGGATCACAAATGAGAGCTGGCTCGTCAGACAGCCGGTATCCTTTGCAGTTCCGTATAAAAACTTCACGATGCATTCTACCCTGTATGATATCGACGTACCGGGTTACAACAATGGCTGTAACCGTCTGCATCTGTTCGATGTAGATACGGTAGACGAGAGTATCGTTCCATCAGACAGCATCAACTTTGACAAGCATCAGATCCAGAAAAACCTGACACTGTTCCTCTACCCGGATGACAGCGACCGTGCCGGACAGCTGCTTCGTATCTACCAGCAGTATTTCATGGTCAGCAACGGCGCACAGTTCATCCTGATGGAGTGCGAGCAGAAGGGCTACGATCTGCATAAGCTGTATGATCACGTTGTGATCCAGATCAACGATACTCATCCGTCCATGGTCATTCCGGAGCTGATCCGTCTGCTGCAGGAGAGAGGCTTTACCATGCAGGAAGCCATCGATGTTGTAAGCAAGACCTGTGCTTACACCAACCACACCATCCTGGCAGAGGCACTGGAAAAATGGCCGATCGATTACCTCGAGGAGGTTGTTCCCCACCTGATGCCGATTATCCACGAGCTGGACGCACAGGCAAAGAAGAAATACAAAGATGAGAAAGTAGCGATCATCGACAAGGATCAGCGCGTCCACATGGCACACATGGATATCCACTACGGATTTTCTGTTAACGGCGTTGCAGCACTGCACACCGAGATCCTGAAAAACTCCGAGCTGAAACCGTTCTATGATATTTATCCGGAGAAATTCAACAACAAGACAAACGGAATCACTTTCCGCCGCTGGCTGCTGCACTGCAACCGTGAACTGGCACAGTATATCGAGAGCCTGATCGGACCGGGATTCAAAAAAGATGCCGACGAGCTGGAAAAACTGCTTAAATACAAAGACAACAAGAAGGTTCTTGCAAAACTTGAGGAGATCAAACACAACCGTAAACTGGATCTCAAACAGTTCCTGTATGAGACACAGAATATCGCGCTGGATGAAAATTCCATCATCGACGTACAGGTAAAACGTCTTCATGAGTACAAACGCCAGCAGATGAACGCCCTGTACGCTATTTACAAATACATGGATATCAAGAGCGGAAACAAGCCGAAAACCCCGATCACCATGGTATTCGGTGCAAAGGCTGCACCGGCTTATATCATCGCAAAAGATATCATCCATCTGATCCTGTGCCTGCAGGAGCTGATTGATAACGATCCTGAGGTAAGCCCGTACTTCAAAGTGATTATGCTTGAGAACTACAACGTATCAAAAGCTGCAAAGGTGATCCCGGCAGCAGATATCTCCGAGCAGATCTCCCTGGCATCCAAAGAGGCTTCCGGAACCGGAAACATGAAATTCATGCTGAACGGTGCCCTGACGCTTGGAACAGAAGACGGTGCAAACGTTGAGATTGGCGATCTTGTCGGAAAAGAGAATATCTACATCTTCGGAAAGAAACCGCAGGATGTCATCGACCTGTACGCAGATGTTGCTTACTGCTCAAAAGACATCTATGACGAAGATCCGGAGATTGCAAAGCTGGTTGATTTCATCGTCAGCGATGAGCTTCTTGCTATCGGCGACAAGGTTTGCCTGGAGAGACTCTACAAAGAGATCTTGAACAAAGACTGGTTCATGACGCTGCTCGACCTGAAAGAGTACATCAAGACAAAAGAAAGAGTATACAAAGACTACGAGAACAAAGATGCATGGAACAAGAAGTGCCTGATCAACATCGCAAAAGCAGGCTTCTTCTCCTCCGACCGTACCATTGCACAGTACAACGAGGATATCTGGCATCTGGCATAAGTGCAGAACATGCATACAAAACGCCGCCGCAGACGATTCGGTTCGTCCGCGGCGGCGTTTTTTAATGCAATTTTTATGAAAGATTCAGCCGTCTGCTTAAGATATAGCGGCAGATCAGGAACAGAACAACGCAGAGCACCACGGTGATGATAAGTGTGGAAACCGAGGATGTGGTAACCACAGCAGTCGGTGTGGAGTCCTGGAAAACACGGACGATGCTGATTCCGCCGAAGATCTGGATCACGGTAGTCATGCCGATGTAAGAGAGGACAGCCGTCAGAATTTTGTGGCTGGATACCAGGCTTCCGATGCTGATGGCGGCATAGAACAGAAGAATGCCAAAGAACAGCGAAGCGAAGAAGCCAACGATGGAAAACAGTGCCATACCGATGTGGTTCGTGATGCCGATCAGGGAAAAAGCAGCATCGGCAACACCGGTAATCTGTGCCCAGAGATAGGACAGAAAATCGGAAAAGGTCATGGTCTTGCTGTAAAAAAGCAGGGTGTTTGCGGTAAAATACCGGATTGCGGACGGCAGAAGCAAAAAAGCGAAGGAAGCGAGAACGGAAAGTGCGTTTAAGATGCTCCATGCGCCGAAAACCAGCATTTTGGAGAGAATATGATCCGTTGCCGATACCGGAAGGACGTTGGTCAGATACCCTTCGTCGGTAAAAAGATTTTTATAGTAGCGCTGGATCATCAGCACCTGTGTCATGACGGATGCGGCGATCACAATCAAAACGTACGCAAACAGATAGAGGACGATCAGCAGATCCGGCAGCTCAGAAATCTGGGAAAAGAGGAATCCGAAGCCTCCGAGAGCGCCCATGAAAATGGCGGCACCGTTCAGCAGCGCCATGTTTTTCCAGCATGCTTTCCACTCATGTTTCAGACATTTTTTTAACATTTGAATACCTCCCTGAAATAAGAATCAATCGATTCACCCTCCTGCATCCGGATATCCTCAACCGAGGCGTGTAGTTTTAACTGGCCCTCCTGGATAAAGATGACCTCATCGAGAATATTTTCGACGTCGGAAATCAGATGTGTTGAGATGAGGATGGATGCGTCTGGTTCGTAGTTGTTTAAAATCGTAGATAAAATGTAATCGCGTGCTGCCGGATCGACGCCTGCAATCGGCTCGTCGAGGCAGTAGAGCTTTGCGCGGCGGCTCATCGTGAGGATGAGCTGGACTTTCTCTTTCGTTCCCTTCGACATCGTTTTCAAACGGTCCTTCGGGCTGATTTTTAAGGATTCCAGCATGGCATTGGCGCGGGACATGTCAAAGTCCTCAAAGAAATCGCTGTAATACGTTAAAAGATCCGAGACGCGCATCCAGCTGCCGAGATACATTTTATCCGGCAGATAGGAGACGATCCGTTTTGTCTCAATACCGGGATGATTTCCGGCGATGAGGACTTCACCCTCACTCGGGGTCAGCAGTCCGTTCAGCAGCTTTAAGAGCGTCGTCTTTCCGCTTCCGTTGGGCCCCAGCAGTCCGATAATTTTCCCGGAATCCAGGGAAAGGTTGAGATGATCGAGCGCGGTGTGGTTTCCGAAGCGCTTCGTCAGGTCTTTACACGTTACAAGTTCACTCATGATTTTCTTCCTCCTCAATCGTTTCGGCAAGTAGCTGCCGGATTTCCTCCGGGGTTATGCCGAGCTGTTTCATGTGGGCAACAAAAGCAGATACTTCTGCGGCGGCAAGTTCTTTTTTCATCTGATGAATCAACTCCTTATCTTCGGTAATAAAGCGTCCGCTGGTCCGCTGGGAATAGATCAGTCCGCTGCGTTCCAGTTCGGAAAGCGCTTTCTGCATTGTGTTCGGGTTGACGGCGGCCTCCTGCGCGAGATCGCGGACGGAAGGAAGCTTATCGCCCGGCTGATAGCGCCCGGTGATGATGTCCATCTGTACCCGCTCGATGATCTGCAGATAGATCGGCCGCGAGGAATCAAGATTCCATGGCATATGGCATTCACTCCTTTTGTACTATTGTATTAATTTGATAGTACAATCATACAATCGGTTTATGGATTTGTCAAGAAAATTAAGAAAAAATTTTAGATTTAGAGGTTAAATTGTGGTAAACTAAGCGTAAGTGCGGCACATTAGTATTAGAAGAAAAACCGCAGAAATAGTTCCGTCTAAAAAGATGGATGAAGGGAGAAATATGGCAGAAATTAAACTGAAAAAAAGAGAAGAGATGGATCCGGCGTACTGCTGGGATCTTTCGAGTTTGTTTGGTAGTGATGAAGAATTTGAGAAAACAGAGCAGGAGCTTGCGAAGAAAATAGAAGCGTTCCGCGCAAAACAGGGAACAATGAAAGAGAGTGCAAAAGCGCTGTATGACGTTCTTTCCGGTCTGGATGACATCAGCCGCGTCTTTTCCAGCCTGTATGTCTATGCAAGCCAGAAATATCACCAGGATATGGGAAATCAGAAGTATCAGGGCTATGCCGGAAAGATGGACAGCATGATGGCTGTTCTTGCGGATGCCTCTTCTTTCGTAGAGCCGGAGATCCTGGAGCTTGACGAGGAGACGGTTACAGAATTTGAAAAAGCATATGAGCCGCTCCGTCTGTACGATCGCATATTAAAAGAAAACTTCCGCAAGAAAGAGCACATTCTCTCGCCGGAGATGGAGGCGGTTCTTGCAAAAGCCGGAGAGATGGCATCCAGCCCGGATCAGATTTTCTCGGCATTTTCGAACGCAGACCTCAGATTCCAGCCGGTCACGGATGAAGAGGAAAATCAGGTTCCACTGAGCCACGGCACCTTCGTCGGATTTTTACAGTCGAAGGACCGCCGGGTCAGAAAAGAAGCGTTTGAGAAGTATTATGCGGAGTATGAAAAACACAAAAACATGCTCGCCGCAACGTTCGGTGCCAATCTGAAACAGGCCGCATTCTTTGCAGATGTAAGAAAATATCCATCTGCACTGGCTGCATCGCTGGATGGCGGAAATATCCCGGTTTCGGTTTACGACAAGCTGCTCGAGGCGATTCATGCAAAAATGCCGGCGATGTACCGCTACGTGGCACTGCGTAAAAAGCTGCTCGGTGTGGATGAACTTCATATGTATGATGTTTACGTTTCTCTGACGAAAGAGTACGAGCAGAAATATACGTATGAGCAGGCGATCGAGATCGTGAAGAAAGCGCTTGCCGTGCTCGGGGATGATTATGTGGCACTGCTGGACAAGGGCTTTTCGGAGCGCTGGGTGGATGTTTATGAGAACGAAGGAAAAAAGAGCGGTGCTTACTCCTGGGGTTCTTACGATTCCCATCCGTATGTGCTGATGAGCTTTAACGGAAATATCGATTCGGTCTTCACACTGGCGCATGAGATGGGCCATTCGCTGCATTCCTGGTATTCGAACCATACGCAGCCGTTTACGTATGCGGAGTACCGCCTCTTTGTCGCTGAGGTGGCATCAACCTGCAACGAGGCACTGCTGATCCGCTATCTGCTGAAGCATGCGAAAGAAAAAGAGGAGAAGATTTTCCTGCTGAATTATTTCCTGGATCAGTTTAAGGGAACGGTGTTCCGCCAGACGATGTTTGCGGAGTTTGAGAAGCGGATTCATGAGAAGATGGCAGAGGAAGGCACGCTGACGGCGGACGGTATTTCGGAGCTGTATCTGTCGATCAACAAGGAGTATTTCGGACCGGATATGATTTCGGATCCGCAGATCGCGCTGGAATGGGCGAGAATTCCGCATTTTTATACACCGTTCTATGTATATCAGTATGCAACGGGATTTTCGGCGGCGATTGCGATCAGCAGCAAGATCCTGGCAGGGGAGCCGGGTATCGTGGAGAAGTACAAACAGTTCTTAAGCGGCGGCTGCTCGATGGATCCGATTGACCTTTTGAAGATCTGCGGCGTCGATATGACGAAGCCGGAGCCGGTGGAAGAGGCGCTGGATGTGTTTGCTTCTTATGTGGAGGAGCTGGAGAAGCTGACCGCGGAAGCGTAAGCACAGGTTTTAAAGTTGCATAAATTTGATGGGAAATATGTGTGAAAAATATACAAAATTTGGCGCGTTTTTCCCTTGAAAAAGTTTTTGGATATGTTACAATATTATTACAGAGTAAAAATGGATGAGCTGGAAATTGAAAAATATTTGCGATTAAGAGGGAGAATTTCCGTATTTCTGTCGAATGCGGAAGATTAAACGTAAATTTTTCGGAATGCGGCTTTGCTCCTGTAAAAATGGGGAGCGGGCCGCGGCCGGCTATGAAAGAAATATTACTGTTCATTCAGCAGTGAACTGTAACAAAAACAGACGGATAGCAGATGAAGTAAGGGTGAGAGTATGAATTTATATGAGGCTATTTTTGTTAGAAAATCAGTAAGGAATTATTGTTTTGATACGCTTCCGCCGCAGACTTTGGATAAGATTTGGGAGCATTATAAGGAGATGCCGGCACTGTTTTCGGGCATCGGTGTGGATATGGCGATTCTGGACAACAGAAAAGGGCAGGAGAGAATGCTCAGTATGTTCAGTGTGAAGGCGCCGTATTATATGGCTTTTTATTCGGAGGAGTCAGAACGATATCTGATGAACGTGGGTTATATTATGGAACAGATGGTGCTGTATCTGTGCAGTATCGGACTGGGAACCTGCTTTATCGGAAGTAATCGTGTGAAAAAGGCGGAACTTGAGAAGAACGGAAAGCGGCTGGTGGGGATCGTCGCTTTTGGTAAGAGTCATGGTTCGCATACGAGACGGCAAAGTGAAGCAAAGAGACTGCCGCTGGAGGATCTTTGTGTGTTCAAAGAGGTGCCGCGGCAGTGGATGACGCAGATGCTGGAAGCGGCGAGACTGTCGCCATCCAGTATGAACAGCCAGCCGTGGAGATTTGTGGTGTATGATAACAGGATTCATATTTTCTCGAAGAAGCACAGTGTGGAGAAGCTTCGGAAGTGGGATGAGGTGAATTTCGGGATTATGTTTGCAAATATGATGGTGGCAGCAGAGGAGCTGTGGCTGGATGTTGACCTGATCAGACTCGGGGATATTTCGCAGAAAAACTTCTCAAATAATCAGTATGTGCTGAGCGCGATTCTGAAGGCGTAGAGGTGAATACGGACGACCTCGGACAACCTCGGACGACCTCGCCCGCTGCACCGCAGGTACGAAGCCACGCGAGGTCTGACGGTGGGGACGGGGGTAAAGCGTCTGGATCCGCCAGGAGGCGGATCGGCGTGAGCATGTGGGGTTGGGAGGACGGATGGAAAGGAGTCTGGATTCGTCAGGAGGGTGGTTCGGTGTGAATTTGTGGGGGGAAGACAGCTGTGCGGGTGTCTGATGGAGAGCGAAAATTGAGGGAATCGTAGATACTTTTGATTTTTTTTGAAAAAAATTGAAAATAGGTATTGACAAATGAGGGGAGTTCCTGTATAGTATCATTTGTAAGGTGCAGCGAGCACTTAGCAAGATAAAAATTAATAAATGCGCGAGTGGCTCAGGGGTGGAGTACAACCTTGCCAAGGTTGGGGTCGCGGGTTCGAATCCCGTCTCGCGCTCTGCTGGAAACCGGAATGTGTAAGCATTCCGGTTTTTGCGTTGTGGAAAAATAGATGAAAAAGAAATCTTATTTTTAAAACTTAAGAATATTGCATTTTAAATTTTCATATGCTATAATGCCGATAGGCAATGAAATGAATGGCTTGCAAAGTCAACAAAAGCCCCACGAGCTGCAACTCGTGGGGCTTTCTGTGCCTTTTGGGCAAGGCGGCTTAAACCTTAGGCTGGCTGCCAGTTATTTCTTACCGTCCAGCCATTTGCAGATATAGTAGGCTACTATACTTGCCATAACGGAAAGAAAAAATGAAATGAATAGTTCTTGCACTGTCAACCCTCCCTTCTCTGCCTGTCTGGGAGTGGCAACGTTCATTAGTATAACATACAATTCTTATTTCTAAAATAAAAAAATTCCCTGTTTTTATAAAAATTCAAGGCTTCGAAAAAAAGTTCTTGCCCGGTAGTTACTACCGTACGGTATGCTAAGGATAACAAAGCAAATCAGCGAAAGGGGAATGTAGTATGAACATTACGATGGAGAATTTTAAAACCGCAAAGTATGATGTGTTTTCTATTTTTGATGACCGCTGGGGTTTGTGTACTGCGGGTACGCCAAGGGAGTATAATACGATGACGATCGGATGGGGTACGATGGGGACGATCTGGGGACCGCCAAAGAAAGGAAAGCAGATCATTACCGTATTTATCCGGAAAAGCCGCCGGACGCATCAGATTCTGCAGAAGGAAGACGAGTTTACGGTCTGCTTTTTTCCAGAGAAATATCGGAAGGATCTTGGAATCCTGGGATCAAAATCGGGAAATGATGTGCCGGATAAGATCAGTCTGACCAGTCTGACACCGAAGATGCTGGGAAATGCGGTTGGATTTGAAGAGGCAGAGCTGACCTTTGTCTGCAAAAAAATCTATGCGGTCAGAATGGAGAAAGAAGATCTGCCGGAATTTACGCGCGATACTTTATATAAAGATGGCGATCTCCATTATCTGTATATGGGAGAGATTGAAGATGTCTTTGGCATGATTGAGGAATGAAACAGGAAAATTGGCGTGATGTATCAGTATTTCTTATCACAATCTTGTATATACTGCACCGGGCAGAAAGGCATCAGACTGCGTGAAATGCGGAAAATGTGAGAAAGTATGTCTGCAGCACCTGCAGATCAGAAACCTGCTGGAGGATGTGGTGAAAGAGTTTGAAGCGGAGCGTGCTTGAAAAAATTTCCGAAATTTACAAAAAGTACATCTGATCAGGGAGTAACCTGATCAGATGTACTTTTTTGTACGCAGTATACCAGAGTTTGATCCAAGGGGACCATTCTGCTGCAGAATAATTGGATTAATAGTTGGCTTTATAAGAATTTCTCTTTTCCGCCGTTACGCGGTGCATCCGCTCTGCCATTACAACCATCAGAATCAAAATGGCCATCAGGAATACCGGATACAGTCCGAAGGAAATATGCTGGCCGAGAACACCGAAAACCGGCGGCATCAGGCAGGTTCCGACGTAAGCAAAGGCCATCTGGATGCCGATGATTCCCTGGCTTAAGTCGGCACCGAAGTTTGCCGGTGTCTCGTGAATGATGGAAGGATAAATCGGCGCACAGCCAAGTCCGATCAGGATCAGGCCGATAAACAGAAGGGAATCGCCAAACGGCAGCAGCATCAGAACCGCACCAACGGCGATGAAAAACTGTCCCAGACGAATCATATTCTGATCGTTCAGCTTCATGGTAACGAAACCGCAGATAAAACGTCCGATGGTAATACCAATGTAAAACAGGCTGGCCCAGCTTGCGGCACGCTGTGCATCAATACCGCGGAACAGCGTACAATAACTTGCAGCCCACATGCCAGCAGTAGATTCCACTGCACAGTAACAGAAAAAGCAGATCAGCACCTCTTTGACACCAGGAACACGGATCAGACTGGAAAAACTCCGCTCCGCCGGAACAGAGGTATCCTCTTCGGCAGCTCCGGCAGGTTTCTGCCAAAGAGGAAGGCTTAAGAACAAAACCAATGTCAGCACAATCTGGAAAATGGAAATGATGAGATATCCTTTGTTCCAGTTCAGGTGACTGATTGCCCAGCTCATCACAACAGGGCCGGTACTGCAGCCAACACCCCACATGCAGTGCAGCCAGCTCATATGGCGCGCCTTATAATGAAGCGCAACGTAGTTATTCAAAGCGGCATCGACGCTTCCGGCGCCGAGACCGTAGGGAATTCCCCAGAGGCACAGGGCCCAGAAAGAATGGCTGATGGAAAAACCAAACAGTGCCACAGCGGTTGTCAGAACACTGACAGCGGTGACCTTTCCGGTGCCAAACCGTGTGTTCAGCCGGTCACTGTTCAGACTGGAAACAATTGTTCCGGCAGAGATAATCATGGAAATGATACCGGCTGCGGAAACGGAAGTTCCAAGTTCCTGGTACATGACCGGCCACGCAGAGCCAAGCAGGGAATCCGGCAGTCCAAGACTGATGAATGCCAGATAAATGACAGGCAGCAAAAGTGAAACCATAGTAAAACCCTCCTAATAAAAAAATCATCGTAAGAAATCAGAAAAAAGAAAAGATATGCTTATTTCGGATTTCTGCAGATAGCAAGCAGGTACAGAAAATTTTCGTTAAGTTTAACGCAGAACCTCTGTACGCAATAATTTCAAGGTATCATACTTGAAAAAAAGAATCAATACTTTCTTTTCAGAAAACAAAAAAAGCGATATAGTAGAAGAAAGAAAATTCTTTCCCAAAAGCAAAGCGTGTTTGAAAAACATTTCTGCAGTTTGCAAAAAGCCTTTTTCAAATATGCTTCAGGAAAGAAATAAAAAACGAAACAAATAAAACGAGAGGGAGACATATGGAAACAAGAGTACTTCGCTATTTTCTTGCCGTAGCACGGGAAGAAAACATCAGCCGTGCGGCAGAGGTCCTGCATATCACGCAGCCAACCCTAAGCCGTCAGCTGTCCCAGATGGAAGAAGAACTGGGGGTAATCCTGTTTGAACGGGGAACTAGGAGAATCCGGCTGACAGATGCGGGGGTCCTGCTGCGCCGCAGGGCAGAAGAAATTATCGGGCTGATTGATAAGACAGAAAAAGAACTGGCAGAGCAGGAAGCACTGATCGACGGACGTGTGACAATCGGATGCGGAGAGACAAGGTCTGTGAATGTTCTGGCAGATCTGATCGAAACTTTCAGCCAAAAATATCCGAACGTGACGTTCGATCTGGTGACGGGAACCGCAGATGTATTGAAGGAGCAGATGGATCGTGGTCTGATGGATGTTGCACTGCTTCTGGAGCCGGTTGATGTGGGAAAATATGAGTTTGTGCGTCTGAAAGAAGGGGAGCGGCAGCAGGTGCTGATGCGTCCGGATGATCCGCTGGCACAAAAAGAAGTCGTACATCCGGAAGATTTAAAAGATCTTCCGCTGATTCTGCCAAGAAGACAGGATGTGCAAAATGAAATTACCAACTGGTTCGGAGCATATTATCAGAAGCTGAACATCCGATTTACCTGTAATATGCCGACAAATGGAGCAAAAATGGTTCGGAAGGGACTCGGTTATCTGATTACGGTGCAGGGCGTTTCCGAGCTATGGAAGGAAGAAGAGATTGTCGGACGATTCTTAGATCCGCCGATCATCTGCCGCAGTGTGTTTACCTGGAAAAGGGAACAGCCATTCAGCCTTGCTGCGACGAAGTTTATCGATCATATCCGGGAAAATTTGTGAAAACAGCCAGAAAATGATTTATTAATGTAAGTTATTTTTGTAATCTAATTTATTAGAAAAACTTTACAATCCGGGAAAAATCGTGTTACACTATAACAGAAAAGAAAGTATGTGCAAATCGAAACGGTGTAAAAGGACCATGGCCCGAATTACCGATACGTTTCGCATCACAAGGGAGAAAAAATACAAAAGAGAGGTAAACGACAAATGGGAGGCTTTTTTGGAGTTGCATCAAGAGAAGACTGTACGCTGGAACTGTTTTATGGAGTAGATTATCATTCTCATCTCGGTACAAGACGAGGAGGAATGGCGACCTATGGAGCAAATGGTTTCAGCCGTGCAATCCACAATATAGAAAATTCCCCGTTTCGTACAAAATTTGAGCGCGATGTAGCAGAGATGGAAGGCCATCTTGGTATCGGATGCATTTCCGACTATGAACCGCAGCCGCTCCTGATCCAGTCACATCTTGGAAGCTTTGCGATTACAACCGTTGGAAAGATTAACAACATGGACAAGCTCCTGGAGAATGTTTATGGAAACGGACGGACGCATTTCCAGGAAATGAGCACCGGACAGATCAATGCCACAGAGCTGGCAGCATCTCTGATCTGCAGCGAAAAAACGATTACGGAAGGTATTCGTCATCTGCAGGATGTGGTGGATGGCTCCATGACGCTGCTTTTGATGACGAAAGACGGAATTTACGCCGCCCGTGATAAAAAAGGCCGTACGCCACTTGTCATTGGTAAAAAAGAGGGCGCTTACTGTGCCTCCTTTGAAAATTTTGCTTACCTGAATCTTGGCTATACCGATTATCATGAACTGGGACCTGGAGAGATCGACTTTATCACACCGGAGAGCGTGGAGATGCTTGTTCCGCCGCAGGAGGAGATGAAAATCTGCTCTTTCCTGTGGGTTTACTACGGCTATCCGACAGCATCGTACGAGGGGATTAACGTCGAGGAGATGCGATATCACTGTGGTGCCATGCTTGCAAAACGTGATGCGGGAAGTGATGTTCACCCGGATCTCATTGCCGGTGTGCCGGATTCCGGTATCGCCCATGCGATTGGCTACGCCAATGAGTCTAAAATTCCATTTGCAAGACCGTTTATCAAATACACTCCGACCTGGCCGCGTTCCTTTATGCCGACCAATCAGGAGCAGAGAAACCTGATCGCACGCATGAAACTGATTCCGGTACAGGCACTGATCGATCAGAAAAAGCTGCTTTTGATTGATGATTCCATTGTGCGCGGTACACAGCTTCGGGAGACGACTGAGTTTCTGTATCAGAGCGGTGCAAAAGAAGTTCATGTCCGCCCGGCATGCCCGCCGCTGCTGTATGGATGCAAGTTCCTGAACTTTTCCCGTTCCAAATCCGAGCTTGATCTGATTACCAGACGGATCATCCTCGAAAAAGAAGGAGAAAATGCAGAAAAAACACTGGAGGAATATGCAGATCCGAAGAGCGACCGCTACGAATCCATGTGCCAGGAAATCTGCCGCCGTCAGAACTTTACCAGCCTCCGGTATCACCGCCTCGATGATCTGGTAGAATCCATTGGACTGCCGAAGTGCAAAATGTGTACCTATTGCTTTGACGGAAAAGAATAAAAAGGATATAATAGTTTTTAAGCAGGCCAACTGGCAGAATATTCTATGTAAGTGGAATCTGCCGGCTGGCCTTAAAAAATATTGGGGGCTTTTTTATGGCAATTACTATTCTGATCGTGGATGATGATAAGCTGCTGGTCGATAAGCTGGAAGAGACTGTGAACTGGAGTAAAATCGGAATCGATATGGTTTTTACGGCAAACAATATCCGCCAGGCGCAAAAACTGCTGGAAGAATATCCAATCGAAATGCTTTTGTGTGACATCGACATGCCACAGGGAAACGGGCTGGAACTGCTCGAATGGATCCGATATAAAAAACTGGATATCGAATGTGCCTTCCTGAGCAGTTATGCAAATTTTGCCTATGCACAGATGGCGCTGAAACTTTCATCCAGAGAGTATCTTCTGAAACCGATTTCCAATACAGATCTGGAAATCGCGCTTCTTCGTTTGGTCGAGATTGTAAAGGAAAAACAGCAGAAGACAAAAGCACAGGAAAATACAGAACAGAAAGAAAAGAAACTATGGGAAGATCTTCTGATCCAGTGTATGCAGGAAGAATACTGGATCGAGCAGGCAAAAAAGAAATATGACGATCCGGAAGAAAAATTCTGCCTGATCCAGCTGCGTGTTCTGGAGATTCCTTCGAAAGAATATTATAAAAAAGAAATCAGTCTGGAGAATTTTGTGATTGAGAATGTCACGACAGAATTTTTTGAAACAAGAGGGCGGCGTGTGGAAGCCATTGTCCATGCCAGTGATCTGGAGTGGGCGATTGTACTGCGGAACGTGATCCGAAATGCAGGGGATGAAGAAAAGCTGGAGGAATGGAGAAAGTGTCTTTCCGGTGCGGTTCCGGCAAGATTCTGTACCTATATGGGAAAACCCGTTACGCTGGAAGAGATTCCAAAAAGCCGGGATAAACTGGAAGAAATCGAAAAATACGCCGTGCCGGATGAGACAGGAATTTTGTACGAAGACCGCTGGTACTTTGTGGAACGTGAATATCAAAAGCCATCCTGGAAAACGTATCTTGCAGAAATGGAGCAGACGGACTCTGTGCAGCAGGTAAGGAAATCTCTGCAGGGCTATATTACACAGCGCCGGGCTGCGGGTGGAATGCGAAAAGATTTTACCGTTCGTTTTATCGGAGAACTGGTTCAGACGGTTTATGGCTATTTAAAAGACCGTGGAATCGCTTTTGAACAGATTTTTGAAAGAGAAGAATTCGAGCACAGAAGACGAGAAGCCTGTCTTTCTGTAGTTGGAAGCCGGGAATTTATCGAATATCTGTTTGCTGTACTGGAGGGACAGAAAAAGAGCGAAACACACAGCGACAATGTGGTGGATCAGCTGAAAAAATATATTGAACAGAATCTGGGAGAAGATCTCTCACGGCCGGTGCTGGCAGGAAAAGTCTTTCTTTCGGAAGATTATGTTTCCAAACTTTTTATGAAAACGACGGGAATGTCGTTGCCAAATTATATCGCCGAGCGCAGAATTGAACGGGCAAAAGAATATTTGCGCACATCATCCCTGCCGATTAGCAAAATTGCGATGGAAGTCGGGTACGGAAATTTTTCCTATTTCAGTAAAACGTTCCGGGAGCTGGTTGGATGTACGCCAAATGAATACCGGAGCCGTCAGAAATAACAAAAAAATGGTGTCAATAACAAAAAAACGTGATAGATAACAAAAAACAGATTTTACTTAAAAAAAGACGTTGCGAAAACGTCTTTTTTTTAATATACAGACTGCCGGAAAATGTTAGAAAAATGAGGCGAGTTTTTGTATAATATGTTCATCGGTTGAGACGAGAAAAAGAAATCTAAAGGAAAGAAGGGATGATATGTGAGCGCCAACCATAGTAAAACCAAAAAGAAGAGTTCCATAGGATTTGTAGAGGGAGTGAGAAGAAGCAGGCCATTATATTTACTGATGCTTCCTTCCATTATCATTTTTGCACTGTTTACGTACTACCCGATGTACGGAATTGTGATTGCATTTAAAAACTTTACACCTGCGGATGGAATTATGGGAAGCAGCTGGGCTGGACTGAAATACTTCAAACAGTACTTTAACTCCTATCAGTTCGGTCTGACCATTAAAAACACAATTATCATCAGTCTTTACACCATCGCGGTAACATTCCCGCTTCCGGTTATCATGGGACTGCTGGTTAACCAGATGAAGGCACAGAAGTTTAAAAAATTCTTCCAGGTATCAACCTACCTGCCGCACTTTATCTCTACCGTTGTTATGGCCGGAATGCTGATCCTGTTCCTCTCCCCGAGTACAGGTATTATCGCAAAGCTGGTCGGGCTGCTTGGATTCAAGCTCCCGAACCTGATGGGAAGTGCAAAAGCATTCCCGCACATTTATGTATGGTCTGAGGCATGGCAGCATGTAGGATGGGACAGTATCCTCTATATCGCAACACTTTCCTCTGTAGACCCGACCCTGTATGAAGCGGCAACGATGGACGGTGCCAACAAATGGCATAAAATGATCCACATCGATGTTCCGGCTCTGCTGCCGACGGCAACCATCATGTTTATCATGAGAATGGGAAGCGTCATGAGCGTTGGATTTGAGAAGGTTTACCTGCTGCAGAATACACTGAACAGTACCTCAAGTGAGATCATTTCCACCTATGTGTATAAGATGGGTCTTGTGAGCAGCCAGTACAGCCTTTCCGCTGCAATTGGCCTGTTCAACAACATTATCAACCTGATTCTTCTTCTGGCAGTCAACTTCATTTCCAGTAAAATGAGTGATACCTCACTGATCTGACAGAATTTTGAGCCTACATAGGAATGGAGAGCAAAGATATGAGTAAAGCAAAAGCAGTATCAACAAATAAAGTAAAGAAATCCAGAGAAGACTGGATTTTCGATATCATCCTGTATACGATCGGCGTGCTTCTGATCATCATCACCCTGTATCCGATGTACTTCATCATCATTGCATCGTTCAGTGATCCGGCAGCCGTATCCAACGGACAGATTATGTTCCTTCCGAAAGGAGTTAACTTCAAAGGATACAAACAGCTGGCGAGCTATGCAAAGCTGTGGACCGGCTACCGTAATACGATTGCTTACGTAATTATGGGAACGCTTGTGACACTCGTTGTCAATGTTCCGGCTTCCTACGCGCTTTCCAGAAAGCATTTGTATGGAAGAAGATTTTTCACAGCATTTTACCTGATCCCGATGTTCTTCACCGGCGGTCTGATCCCAACCTACCTGGCAGTACAGAGATTTCATCTGCTGGACACCTTCTGGGTTATGGTTGTTCCGTTCTCCGTTGTAACGTATTACATCATCGTAGGACGAACGTTCTTCAACAACAGTATCCCGGAGGATCTCTGGGAGGCGGCGCAGCTGGATGGATGTGGATACCTTGGATTCTTCTTCAAGATTGTGCTTCCGCTTTCCAAAGCCGTTATCGCTGTTATTGCCCTGTGGGCAGCAGTAGGACAGTGGAACTCCTACTTTAATGCATTGATTTATATCCGAAGCGAAAGTCTGCAGCCGCTGCAGATTGTCCTTCGAAGCATTCTGGTCGGCAATCAGACCATGAGTGCCATGAGTACCGGCGCTGCAGCCGTTGAGGCAAAGCAGATGGCCGATCTTATCAAATACGCGATCATCGTGGTTTCCTCCGCGCCGATCATGTGTATGTACCCGTTAGTGCAGAAATACTTCAATCAGGGTGTTATGCTCGGATCACTGAAAGGCTGATCCTGCGGATAGGAGAGAAGTATTGCAAATAAAAATCATAAAGGAGAGATGATGATGCGAAAGAAAACAAAAATGGCCTGGAGCGTTGCTCTTTCGGCCGCAATGGCAGCTGGACTGCTTGCAGGATGTGGAAGTAATGGAGGAACGGAAAGTACGAGTGGAAGCACTGCAGCAAGTTCTGCAAAGACAGAATCTTCTGCCAGTGACACGACAGATACCAGTGACCGCCCAACCTACAAAATTGCAACAGTAAGATGGACCGATACCTGGCCGACCGATTTCCTGCATGAAGGCGTCATGAAAGAAATCGAGGACAAGATGAATATCAACATCGACTGGCAGGTTTATTACAACAGTGACTGGTCCGAGCAGAAATCTCTGCTGCTGGCTTCCGGAGACCTCCCGGATGCATTTCTTGGCTCCATCTGCTTAACACAGGCAGATATGGCACAGAACAAATCGGCATTCCTGGATCTGACAGATCTGATCGAAAAAGATATGCCAAACCTGAAAGCAGCCTTTGAGGCTGATCCGGAACTGAAAGCAGTCTGCACCAGCCGTGACGGAAGAATCTACAGCTTACCGAAGAAGCTTCCGCTTCGTCCGAAGGTTTGCGGCGATGTTATGTGCATCAACCAGGAATGGCTGGATAACTTAGGACTGGAAACTCCGAAGACCTATAAAGAACTGGAAGAGGTTCTTGTTAAATTTGCGACAGAAGATGCTGACGGCGACGGCGATCCGACCAACGAGATCGGTATCACAAATGCGGCAAGCAGCGGACTGTTAAGCGGCGATCTGCGCCACATCCTTTCCCCGTTCGGAACCATGGTAAGCCGTGACGGAAACTACATGGGACTGAATGGCGAAGGAAAACCGGTCTTCATGCCGATGGAAGAAAATTACAAAGAAGCAGTAAAATGGATGCGTCAGTTATGGGAAGAGGGCGTTGTTGACCCAGAGTACTTCACACAGGATGGCTCTATGCAGACAGCAAAACAGCAGGCTGATGGCGGTTCTCAGGTAGGTCTTATCTTTGGATGGACTGCAGACGCCCAGGTTGGTCCGAACGTAAATCAGTTTAAGACTCTTGAGGCAGTAGAAGGCTACGATGGAAACCACTACGTAGAAGCAGCAACCAATTACCTTGATATCTCCGACCGTGAGCTCATGATCTCCAAAGACTGTAAAGATCCTGACACCCTGCTGAAATGGGCGGATGAATTTTACACCGATCTTGCATCGTTACAGACCTTCTATGGTACGATCGGAAGCCAGATCACAGACAATGGCGACGGAACCTACAATGTAGATGTGCCAAGCGATGGATCTTCTCTGGATACTTCCGCATGGTCCAACTCCTTACGTGACTTCGGACCAAAATACATGAACGAGGATTTCTATGACAAAGTTTCTCTTCCGGAGGATCAGGGCGACGGTGTCAAACTGGCCGATGATGCGATCAATGAGAAATACGTTGATACTGAGAAAAACTGTGGATTCCCGATGGTTCAGTATACCGACGAAGACCTTTCCAGAATCACGGCAATCGGAACCGATATCTATAAATATGTAGAAGCACAGTATGCGCACTGGGTAGTAGACGGCGGCATTGATGATGAGTGGGATTCCTACATCGATCAGCTGAAAGCTATGGGCATTGACGAGTTCCTTCAGATTCAGACAGATGCTTACAATGCATACAAAGAAAATCTGGCAAAATAAACAGAAAAAAATATTACCTGTAAGAAGCAGGCGTTGATCCGGCGGGTCAATGTCTGAAGTGCCAAACAGCAGGAGAAACGGCAGGCCAGAAATGACCTGCCGTTTTTGACAAAAGGAGGATTTTTACATGTTTTGGGAAAAAGAGGGTAAGTTAATTTATTCTTACGATGGCGAGACCGTCTGCATCGAAGCGTGGGGAAAAGATGCACTGCGTGTACGCGCGACAAAAAATCGAAGCTTTACCGGCCGCGACTGGGCGCTGGAAGCAAAGGACGCGCATGCGGGAGAGGTTGAAATCTTTGAGGATCCATCAGCAAAAGGCGGAGCCTTTGCCAATATGTATGAGGGAACGGATACTTCCTACGGAAAAATCACAAATGGAAAGCTTCATGCAGTGATTGATTCTGGCAGCGTCATTACGTTCTATCATGAGGATGGAAGAGTTCTGTTAAAGGAGCATTTCCGCCGTCTGCGCGATGAGGAAAGCATGCCGCTCAACATCATGGGACGCGAGTACAGCAACGGCGTCGGGGATAATTTCCGTATTGTAGCGCGGTTTGTAGCAAGAAAAGGTGAGAAAATCTTCGGAATGGGACAGTATCAGCAGCATGAGCTGGATCTGAAGGGCTGTATGCTGGAGCTGGCACAGAGAAACTCACAGGTCAGTGTTCCGTTCTATCTTTCCAGTATCGGCTACGGCTTCTTATGGAACAATCCGGGCGTCGGACAGGTGATGTTTGCGAATAATGGAACGGAATGGGTAACGGAATCCGGGAAAGAAATCGATTATCTTGTGATTGCAGGTGATACGCCTGCCGAGATCGAGGAGAATTATATGACGCTGACCGGAAAACCGCCGATGATGCCGGAATATGGCATGGGCTTCTGGCAGTGTAAGCTCCGCTACTGGAATCAGGAACAGCTTCTGTCTGTAGCAAGAAAATACAAAGAACTCGGTGTGCCGCTTGATGTGATTGTCGTCGATTTCTTCCACTGGACGAAGCAGGGCGAGTTCAAATTTGATCCGAAATACTGGCCGGATGTGCCGGGCATGTGCCGCGAATTAAAGGAGATGGGAATTCAGGTTGTTGTGTCGGTATGGCCGACCGTTGACATTTATTCCGAAAACTTCGAGGAGATGAAAGAGAAGGGTTATCTGGTTCGCACGGAGCACGGTGTACCGCTGACGATGCTCTGCGGCGGAAATGAAGTTTTCTTCGATGCGACTAACCCGGATGCAAGAACATATGTCTGGGAGAAGATCAAGAAAAATTATTATGATCAGGGTGCCAAGCTCTTCTGGCTGGATGTGGCAGAGCCGGAATACAGCGTTTATGATTTCAAGAACTACCGCTATCAGCTCGGAAGCGTACAGGAGGTCGGAAATATTTATCCGAAATATTATCTGAAAGCGTTCTATGACGGCATGACGGCAGAAGGCGATACTATGCCAATCAGCCTGATCCGTTCTGCCTGGGCAGGCAGCGCGAAATATGGTGCACTCGTATGGTCAGGCGATATTGTAAGTACCTTTGAGTGCTTCCGGCGCCAGGTACAGGCAGGTCTTAACATGGCGGTTGCCGGTATTCCGTGGTGGACCACTGATATCGGCGGCTTCCACGGCGCAAGAACCGATGACCCGGATTTCCATCGTCTGTACATCCGCTGGTTTGAGTACGGATGCTTCTGCCCTGTCATGCGTCTGCACGGAAACCGCAACCCACAGGAGGGCTACGGTGCAGAACAGATCGGATCCGGCAGTGACAATGAGATCTGGAGCTTTGGTGATGAGGCATATGAAATTTCCAAGAAATACATTTTCCTGCGTGAGCGCCTGAGAGATTATATCCGGGTACAGATGAAGAAAGCACATGAGGACGGAACCCCGGTGATGCGGCCTGTTTTCTATGATTTCCCGACAGATCCGGAGAGCTGGAATGTGGAGGACGCTTATCTGTTCGGACCGGATCTCTATGTTGCACCTGTGATGGAGGATCACGTAACGGAGCGCGAGGTTTATCTTCCGGCCGGAACGACATGGTTTAACGCATGGACCGGAGAAAAGTATGAGGGAGGACAGAAGGTAACGGTTGCTGCTCCGATGGATACTATTCCGGTATTCGTAAAGGAAGGAGCAGATGCAGAAAAGCTGCTGAATATTTTCTCTGAATAAGAGAATGTTCCCGTTCACCGGTACCAGGCGAACGGGAACAGAAAATCCTGTTCTTGCCATGTGAAACACGGACTCTGCATGGACAAAGCCGGAAAATATGGTATAATGGGCTGTGTTACAAAGAACATAGCTGCAAATGCATTCCGTGAGTGTAAAAGGACTGCCGGAGCTGCGCGGTAAGGTGCGGCGTCCGGCAGTCGCTCTGCAGAAAGAAAAAAGGAGGGGTGGATGCGCTTATGAATCTCTGGCAGAAAGGAAAACGAAGGATGCTGCATAGCGTTCGAATACGCAGTTTGAAGGATACGTCCCTGCGGCTTGGAACTCCGGTTTTTCTGGTCCTGATGGGGCTTGTTGTCTGCCTGCTCTGGGGCGTTTGGGAAAACCGCAAGCTGGCAGATAAATATATTGCCGATACGGCAAAGCTCTATGTCGATCAGATCAACCGTGATATGTCGCAGATCAACAGTGAACTGATCTATCTGCTGGATTCTGACAGCAATATCAAAGAAATCCCGGATCAGATAACATCGACAGATGCTCAGTATTATGAAATGGAGCAGACGCTGCGGGAGCGAAACCGTGTGCTGAAAATCCGTTACCATGAGGTACAGACCTTCTTCGTCTACGGTCAGAAAGCCAATGTTCTGATTACGGACAGCGGAACTATGTTTACCGAGAGTAAGGGAATGACAACGCTGAATCAGATGCTGATGTCCTATCTGCAGATTATGACATCAAAGGATTCGATCAGCACACAATGGACTGTGATTACGTTTGGCGACGACGACTATATTGTCGGCTGGTACGCGAAAAACAAAAAAGTCATAGGCTGCGTCATCAATCTGAATCTGATTTTCCGGACCATCCGCGCCAAAACAGAGGAGTATGATGTCATTCCGTTTATGGTGGATGCCAGAGGCCGTGTCATGACGCAGGCAGATACGTCGGAAAAATATAAAAATGAGATTATCGATTTTTCCAAAGCGGGAGAGAAAAAAGAGAAAAATGCGACGGTCTATTCCTACCAGCTTGGAACGGTCGGAAAAATCAATCTTATGGTTCTGCCGGGAGGAGGTATTCTTGAGAATGTACTGATTATGCAGATTGCATTTGTCGTCCTGATCGCGGTTCTTCTGATTGTCTGCGCATTGGAAATTACAGCATATTACCACCGGATTCTGGAACCGCTGGAAAAATTCGGACAAAAACTGGAGGAGCTGGAAAAAGAGCAGAGTCTGAATGACGATGGAAGCAACAATCTGTTAGAGCTGGAGTCTGTGAGCGGCAAATTCAAGGAGCTGCTGCGGAAAATACAGGGATTGAAAATTGCGATCTACGAAAAAGAGCTTGCCGAACAGAAAGCCGAGCTGGAATACACGCAGGAACAGATCAAGCCACACTTCTTTCTGAACTGCCTGAGCCTGATCCATGGCATTGCGGATAAGAATAACGAAGGCGAGATCGTTGAGATCACAACGGTGCTGTCCGACTATATGCGCTACATTTTCCAGGATTCCAAGAAGCAGCGCGATGTGGAGGAAGAGCTGGAACACATTGAGGCATATATCCGCATCCAGAAGCTGCGGTACGGAGAAGAAGCCTTTTCCTTTGAAGCAACGACGGATGGTGATATCGGAGAATGGAAGGTTCCGTCTCTTCTGCTGCAGACACTGGTGGAAAACTCCGTAGTACACGGTGTATCCCTGGACCGGAAGAGTGAGATTTCCCTATATCTCACAAACGAGACGTACGAGGACGGTGAGTACCTCTACATCTGTATTTCCGACACCGGAAACGGATTTTCGAAAGAGGCACTGGATGCAATCGAAAACGACACGCCTATCATCTACCACGGCCGTCACCATGTCGGCATCTCCAATATAAAACGCCGCCTGGCGCTGATGTACGGCGAACGGGCGAGCATTACGTGCTCCAATATGGATGAAAATTACGGAGCCGTCGTAGAGGTGCGGCTGCCTAAAACAGAATAAAGCGAAAAGAAAAAAGGCGGGAACCCGGAGAAACATAGAGGGTTCCCGCCTTTTTGCGTGAAAAAACTGCAGGAGCTTCCGGAACCTGATGGCTCCGGGAAGCTCCTGCAAAGGGGGAGATGATTCAAAAACTGTTTTCTGTATCAGATACGGGAAACTCCGTCATCGGTATAACGCTCGTAGGAAGCGCCTTCGTATCCGACCATGCGGATGCTTTCCTCTTTGATATCCGGTATGGATTCTGCAAAATCAGCAACCGGGATTGCGCAGCCTTTGCGGATGAAGAGCGGAACCTCATTCAGGGTAACTTCTACATAGTGGATACCTTTTGGAAGAACCTCCTGGAACATGTTTCCATTGCCGAGGAATTTTACAAACATCATTTCTTCCGGCAGATATACGTAACGGCCGATGGCATTCTGGGTGTAAACCGGTGCGATCATGATCTCATTACCGATCATCAACTGATCTTCTGTATTTCTTGCCAGTTTGTCGTCCGGATAAACGAAGGCAAGCGGTTTGAAGTACATATCGTCGTTTAAAGCAGCCTTCATGTACTCGCTGTACAGATACGGAACGAGGCGGTAGCGGACGCCGATGACGTTGCGGAAGTCCTCGATATGCTCAAACTGGTAAGGTTCCTGCTCACGTGTTCCGAGTGCAGCATGGTTTCTCATCAGAGGAGTGAAAACACCAAGTGCCAGCCAGCGGAGCAGCAGGTCTCTTGTGGTATTTGCACCGAATCCGCCGAGGTCGGCTCCGGTATAGAGGAAACCGCACATGTTGAGGGACGGCATCATCTTCAGGTTCAGCAGGATGTGTGACCACCACGAGCAGTTGTCTCCGGTCCAGATTCCACCGTAACGGTGCATGCCGATGTAGGAAGAACGGGAGAACATCAGGATTCGCTTATCCGGGGAAATTCGTTCAAAAGCTTCACCGGCAGAACGTGTCATGTTGTAGCCAAACAGATTGTGTACCTTGTCATGGCGGACCTGTTCGCCGTTTACGTTGTGATAGAAGCGTTTATAGTCCTCATGGTTGTTTGCCAGTGCCTGAAGCTTTCCGCCTACCATGTAGTGCGGAACCTCCGGGTCACCTTCCACATATTTCTTTGCAGTCTCCTTGAAATCAGCAAGGCCTTCCTGGGAATAGAAGATGGATGGCTCGTTCATGTCATTCCAGAAGGCATCGATTCCCTTGGAAACGAGAACATCGTATTTGTCACCAAACCATTTTCTGGCATCTGCATTTAAGACATCCGGGAAATGAGTCCAGCCCGGCCATACAGTAGCTTCGAAGTAGGAGCCATCCTCACGGCGGCAGAAGTAGCCTTTTTCACAGCCCTCTTCGTAAATGTCATAACCCTCTTCGACTTTCACACCGGCATCGATGATCGGAACGAGATGGATCTTTTCTTTTTTCATATCCTGTACAAAGCCCTCGAAATCCGGGAAACGTTCTTCATTTACGGTGAAGTCCTTGTAATCCTGCATGTAGTCAATATCCATGTAAACCATATCGAGCGGCACATGGTTTTCGCGGTATTTTTTCACTACCGTGCGGAAATCATCCTCTGTTTTGTAGCCCCAGCGGCTCTGACCGTAACCGAAAGCAAACTTTGGAGCAATGTAGCTGCGTCCGATGATGCCGCGGAACTGTTTTACGATATCAAGATCGGAATCACCGGTGATCATGTAAACGTAGAGATCTGCGTTTTCGCAGGAAACGGTCATCGTATCGGAAGTTGTGTAGCCGATATCGAAACGCAGGGTGCCCGGATAATCGAAGAAGAATCCTACGTGTGTCTTGCCGGAGATGATGATGAAGTTGTGTGCTGCATACAGAGAGGTTTTGCTCTCTACGTGATTTGGATCATCGGCGCAGTCACTGATGTAAAGAAAGCCGCGTTTGTTGATGCCGCGATTGGCTTCGCCAAGTCCGAATACCATGTCATCGTCAGCAAGCTTTGTAGTGAAGGAGAAGCCGTTCTCGGTGGAGAAGGTACCGTAATCCGGGTTTCCTTCGGAAGAGGGGATCTCTTTTACAACAGCTTCGGTTTCAAATGGGGTTCCGTAGACAAATTTTTTTACCATGTCATCCTCCTTGTAAAATAAATGGAAAATATAGTGTTTTGGTTAGGTTTAGCGCAACACCTTTGTAATTTTATTATAACAGGGATCGGAAAAATGTCTAGCAAAATTCTTCCTTTTTTTAACAAAAAAACGTGTACAGAAAAAAATCAGGTTATGTTGGCAGGCCTTCTGCGCGTTTCCGGAAATCTCTCGGCGTACAATGGTAAGTACGCAGAAAAATTTTGGAATAATAACTCTGATGATTGAAACCGCATGCGGTACAGATTTCCGCGATGGACATTTTGGTTGTGTTTAGCAGATGACAGCTTACTTCCAGACGGTAATGATTCAGAAAATCAATTGGGCTCTGGCAAAGATAGCGGCGGAAAATCTGACAGCATTTATTGCGGCAGACTTTTCCGGCGGCGGCGATCTCTTCCAGATTGATGGATTCACTGTAGTGGCTGTAAATATAGGAAACCATATCGCGCTGGATCAGAAGATCTGGATCCTGTGAGGCGGCGGTGTTGCCGTCCGGCATCATCGGATGCGTGCGCAAAAGACGGCACCACAAAAGGGAAAGCAGAGCAGCAGCCTCGATTTCGTAGGCGGTCGGCTGTTCCTTCTTCAGCCGGAGAATTTCCGGGAGGGTCTGCAGCGCTTCAGTATCTTCCGGATTTTCCGGCTTCAGATGAAGATATTCCAGAGCCGGATTCGAAAGAACCGGCGTAATATAAGACTGGTACAGAACGCTGTTCGCGGTGAGGATTTTCGGATGGCACAGGATACAGATAAAGTCACATTCCTGGCCGTTTTCAGAATATCCGTAGTGCATCTGGCGGGAATTGACGATAATCGCCTCCCCGGCGTTTAAAAGGACTCTTTTTCCATTGATATAGTAGTTCATCTGACCGGAGCGGATCTGTACCCATTCGATATCCTCATGCCAGTGGCAGAGCGCCCGGTGATCCGGATAGGAAGAAAGCAGTCCTTCCCGGATATAAAGCGGAATGCCGACTTCATCGTAGCGGACGATTTCGGATGCGTCCTGCATGACTTTTGTAATTGGGTCATTCATCATAAAAACCTCCGTGAAAAAGTACAATTATTATAAAAAATAAGGAATATTGTCGTAGAAAAAACGCAAAACCTAAGATAATATGATTATAACATATACGTGTATGGAATAAAACAGAAAAAAGGAAAAAGAAATGAAAAATCAGAGGGAAATCAAGAAAAAAGATCCAGAATTCTACCGGAAACTTCTTGCACTGCTGATCCCGATGGTTGTACAGAATCTGATGAATGCACTGGTAAGTGCGTCCGATGCGTTAATGGTCGGTACGCTGGACCAGAATTCCCTGTCTGCAGTTTCGCTTGCCACACAGATTTCTTTTGTCCTGAATCTCTTTTATGCGGCGATTACGATCGGAACAACGGTCATGGTCGTTTATTTCCTGCTGAATCTGGATGAAATGATTAAGCTTCCTGCCGTATACAGACACTATAAAAAATATCAGTGGGTGAATAATATTACCAGGGAGGATACAGAATAATGAAAAACGTAGAGAGAAGAGACAGACAGTTACCGTACATTTCCGATGCCGAGGTCATGGAGCAGCAGATGAATGCGAGAAGACTGACGCAGAAACTGAACACCATCGACCGTTCGGATTTTGACGGAATCGCAGCCATTGTAAAAGAACTGTTTGGAAAATCCGAGGGTGCATTTGTCAATCCGCCATTTTACTGTGACTATGGCTTTCATATTGAGGTCGGAAAAAATTTCTTTGCAAATTATAACTGCACCATTCTCGATGTGGCAAAGGTAAAAATCGGAGACAACTGCCAGATGGCGCCGAACGTTGCCATCTATACTGCAGGTCATCCGGTGCATCCGGCGGCAAGAAACAGTGCGTATGAATACGGCATTGAAGTTACCATCGGAGATAATGTCTGGATTGGCGGAAATACAGTTATTTTACCAGGCGTACATATCGGAGATAACGTTGTTATCGGCGGCGGAAGTGTTGTAACAAAGGACATTCCGGACTGGTCGATTGCAGCAGGAAATCCGTGTAAAGTCATTCGGAAGATTACCGAAGAAGATAAACAGTACTATTTCAGAGATAGAAAATTTGATGATGAAGCATGGGAGGTCATCAAAAATCTGTAAAAACGAAATGTTTTCTTGGGCAGTTATGCGATGAAAAAAACTCTGTACCGTATCCATCCGGGAATTTCCGGGGATGCGGTGCAGAGTTTTTTTGCGATAGGAGACAGGAGATTCTGCCGGATTTTGCTGTGGCAAAAAATGTGAATCCTGCTTTTGTGTAGCAAAAAATGCCCAGAGCCGGAATCGAACCAGCGACACGAGGATTTTCAGTCCTCTGCTCTACCAACTGAGCTATCTGGGCATTTTGATTTCCTGTTGGAAACCTCTGTTAATATAACATGGATTCGCGAAAATTGCAACTGTTTTATCGAAAATCGCGAAAAAATTGTGCTTTTGGAGGAATGGCGGTGTATTTTCGTTCGAGAATGTGGTAGTATAAAAGATATGCAAAGAGGAACCAAGGAGAAGTATTAGAAAGATTATGAAAATTATTCTGACTGCGGTCAACGCAAAATATATTCATTCCAATCTCGCAGTTTATACACTGCAGGCGAGCGCGGAGAAAGCCGGCGTGTTCCCGGAGATCCGCGAATTTACGATCAATCAGTCAAAGGATTCCATGCTGCGAAGCCTGTTTCTGGCGCGTGCAGACGTTGTCTGCGTTTCCTGCTACATCTGGAATATATCAATCGTAGAGGATCTGATTACAGAATATCATAAAATCAGTCCGAAAACAAAGATCTGGCTTGGCGGGCCGGAGGTTTCGTACCATGCAGAGGAGATGCTGGAGCAGTATCCGTTCCTTGCCGGAATTATGAAAGGCGAGGGAGAAGTGACTTTCCAGGAAATAGCAGTTTATTATCAGAACCAGGGGAATGGGATGGAGGGGAAAACGCTGGAGGAGATCCATGGCATTACATACCGTGATGCAGACGGTGCAGTCAAAAGCAACCCGTGGCGTCCGGTTATGGATCTGTCCGAGGTGGATTTTCCCTATGCAAACCTGAAAAAATTTGAGAACCGCATCATTTATTATGAGTCGAGCCGTGGCTGTCCGTTCTCGTGCAGCTACTGCCTTTCTTCCATTGATAAAAGGCTCCGGTTCCGAAATCTCGATCTCGTAAAAAAGGAGCTTGCCTTCTTTTTGGAGCAGAAGGTACCGCAGGTTAAATTTGTAGATCGTACCTTCAACTGCAAAAAAGATCACGCAATGGCGATCTGGAAATTCATCGCAGAACATGATAATGGTGTGACAAATTTCCATTTTGAAATTGCTGCCGATCTGATTACGGAAGAAGAGCTGGAACTTTTGAATACGCTGCGGCCGGGACTCGTACAGCTCGAGATCGGCGTGCAGTCTACGAATCCGCAGACGATCGAAGCAATTCACCGGAAGATGGATTTTGGAAAAGTGACAGAGATTGTCAATCGGATTGCGAAAGGAAGAAACATCCACCAGCATCTGGACCTGATTGCGGGACTTCCCTACGAGGACTATGCAAGTTTCCGCCGTTCTTTTGCGGATGTCTATGCGCTCCGGCCGCAGCAGCTGCAGCTCGGATTTTTAAAAGTGCTTCGAGGCTCCTTTATGTATGAGCATACGAAAGAATATGACTGCCATTATCAGGAACGGGAGCCGTATGAGGTGCTTTATACAAAATGGCTGCCGTATGATGATGTGCTGAAACTGAAAGACGTGGAAGAGATGGTAGAAGTCTATTACAACAGCGGTCAGTTTGTCCACACGCTGCCGATGATCGAGCGGTTGTATGAGAACCCGTTCGACTTCTTCCAGGAACTCGGTGATTTCTACCGGGCGAAGGGCTACAGTGAGGCGGCGCATAACCGGATCCAGCGGTATGAAATTCTGCTCGAGTTTTTACGGGACGAAAAACAGCAGGACGAAGCATTCTTCCGCCAGATGATGGTACTCGATCTGTATGCGCGGGAAAATATGAAGACGCGGCCGCATTTTGCAAAGGATCCGTCGGAATGGAAAAACGAATCGCGTGATTTTTACCAGAAGGAAGCCGAAACGAGAACGCTTCTGCCATCGTATACGACATACGATTGGAAGCAGCTGCAGCGCATGACGCATGTGGAAGTTTTTGATTACGATGTGCTCGGAAACGGGGAAAAGGCGCGTACGGTACTCCTGTTTGATTATCAGAAGCGCGATCCGCTGACGGGAAATGCGGAGATGATCGACTGTAGTGAGCTTTTTTACGCTTGACATTTCAAAAGAACATGAGATACTAGAAAAGGTAATAAAAGATGAAAATACAAGATTTTGTAGTGCTCGATCTTGAGACAACGGGTCTTTCTGTAAAGGAAGACCAGATTCTGGAGATCGGTGCAGTAAAAGTGCAGGGCGGAGAGGTCACGGCATCGTATGAGACTTTCGTCAATCCGGGCAGAAAAGTGCCGGAGCGGATCACGGAACTCACCGGAATCCGGGATGAGATGATTGCGAATGCGCCCGATGTGGAGACTGCTGTCCGCGGCTTTCTGGATTTCTGCGGCGGCCTGCCGCTTCTGGGGCACAATATTCTGTTCGATTACAGCTTCATCAAGCAGGCAGCGATAAATGCCCGTCTGGACTTTGAAAAAGAAGCGTGGGATACGTTGAAAATTGCACGGAAAGCCCTCCCGGATCTGGAGAGCAGAAGCCTTGAAGCACTCTGCGGCTACTATCAGATCCCGCGGGAACACGCACACCGTGCAATGGACGATGTGCTGGAAACGCTGGCACTGTTCCGAAAACTGGAAGAAGGATTTTCGGAAGATCACCCGGAATGGTTTGCCGCAGCGCCTCTGAAGGCCAAAATGAAACGTGAGGTTCCGGCGACGGAGGCACAGAAAAAATATCTGGCGGATCTGATCCGGTACCATGAGCTGGATCTCGAACCGGAGTGGGGAGCACTCACAAAAAGCCGTGCATCCCGCATGATCGATCAGATTATTCTGGCACATGGAAGAATGGAAAAACGACAGAGAACTGAGAAAAAATAGAAGAGAAAAAGAAAGGATGGAATGATGAGTAATAAAGTCAATCGAAAAGCCCCGACAGAGGCACAGAAAAAGAAGAAAGATCCGCTGGCAAAGAAGAGAAATGCAGCAAAGATACTGGCATTGATTCTTGCAGTGGTTATGGTGCTTGGTATGGTTCTTCCAGCACTTTTATGGCTGGTGTAAAGAGATTCTGTAAAAGACAGAGTGAAATGGGAAACGGATCAAGAAGAGGCACAGTATGAAAAACAGCAGAAAAATGAGAGGCCTGCTGGTGATGCTTATCGCATTCGCATTCTGCTTTCTGGCAGAACCAGTCAAAGCGGATGACCGGACAGCGCTGGACGGAATCTATGTAGAAGACATTTCCGTCGGCGGTATGACCGAAGAGCAGATCACACAGGCAGTAAACGACAAAATTGAACAGTTAAAACCCTCGGTTATCAACCTGTCTGCCGGAGAGCAGAATGCACAGGTGACAGCAGGGGATCTCGGACTTTCCTGCGCTAACCCGGAGGTGGCAAGAGAAGCCGTCACAATCGGGCAGGAAGGCAATGTACTGAAGCGGTTCCTGACACAGAACCGGCTCAAAAATGGAGAGACGGTGGCGTTTTCCCTGAAATATACAGTCGATGGCGAGGCAGCGCGCCAGGCGGTAGAAAACAACACGGCCGTGCTGAACCGCGAGGCAACAGATGCAACGCTGACCCGCGAAAACGGCGAATTTATCGTCAATCCGGGCCAGACCGGATGCAGCGTCAACGTGGATGAGTCCACGGCGAAGGTTGTCAATTACCTGACGACAAGCTGGCGGGGCGGCATCGGCGGCGTAGAATTGGTAACAGAAGAAACACCGGCAGGCGGTAATCCGGAGCAGCTTGCACTTGTCAAAGATCTGCTCGGCGAGGGTACGACGGAGTATGGCAACGGTACGAGCGGCAGAAAACAGAATGTCGCAGTCGGTGCAGAGAAGATTAACGGAACGCTGGTACAGCCGGGCGAGGAATTTTCCGTAGAGGCGGTCGTTGTGCCGTTTGATGCGGAAAATGGTTATGCACTGGCAGCATCGTATGAGATGGGCAAGGTCGTCGATTCGTACGGCGGCGGTATCTGCCAGGTTTCCACAACGCTCTATGTTGCTGTCTTAAAAGCAGAGCTTGAGGTGACGGAGCGGTACAGCCATTCCATGATTGTCCACTATGTGGATCCGTCGATGGATGCGGCGATTGCAGAGGGATTGAAAGACCTGAAATTCATCAACAATACGGATGCGCCGATTTATATTGAGGCGAGCGCGGACGGAAGCACCCTGCATTTTGCCATCTACGGCCATGAGACGAGAGATCCGAACCGCACGGTCCGCTATGAGAGTGAGACGACAAACACGGAGGATCCGACGCCGAGCCTGACGGAAGATGCGAATGCATCGTTTGGAACAATTGAACAGACATCGTACGGCTATCAGGGTTCGACGGCGCGGCTGTGGAAGATTGTGAATGACAATGGAAATGAGACGAAGGAGCAGGTGAATTCCAGCACTTACCGCATGACATCGGATGTCTATACCGTGGGAACAAAGACGGACAATGCAGCGGCGCGTGCGGAAATGCAGGCGGCGATTGCGGCAAATGATCTTGCAAAAGCAAAGGAAGTTGCAGCGAAATACAGCCAGAGCAGTTCGTCATCGAGTTCTTCGGAGAAGAAGGAAGACAGCAGCGATGATTCGGATTCGGATGGTACGGAAAAGACGGACGACAGCAGCAATACAGAGAAAACGGAGGACGATGAGGACTAGGCGTTTTCTGGTTACAGTTCGCTGGGAACCAGTGAACTGTAACATTTTCCGTGAAAAATGGGAAAGCAGAGGGAAAAGGAGTACGGATTCCGTCTGCTTTTTCGTTTGAAACAGGAAGTTCGAGGAGGACAAGGGATGCGAAAGGGTAAATTACAGCAGAGCGTGCTGGTGCGCTCGGTGTTTAAGATGCTGGGGCAGAAAAGAGAGGACGCAGCAGGGCCGGCGGTTGGACGTGGGGTATCGGCATTTGCAGGAGAAAAGGAGACGCAGGTGTTTTCGTGTGCGCCGGTGCTGGTGAAGGATCCGGAGGACGCGGTGCTCGCGGTCTGCCGGGTGTGCAACAGTGTGGCCGCGGCGGGGGCATCGGCAAAAGGAGTGCTGGTGTCGCTGATGCTGCCGGAGGCGATGGAAGAAAAGGATTTAAAGGAGCTGATGCGGGCGGTTGACGGTGCGTGTGTGCGGTATGGAACTGCGGTGATCGGCGGGCATACGGAGGTGACGGACGGGGTTTTGTATCCGGTGCTTACCGTGACGGCGGCAGGCGGGACAACGCGTGCGGGGCTGTTTGATCCGTCGTGTGTGACAGCGGATTTGGATCTTGTCGTGACGAAGGGGATTGCGCTTGGCGCGGTGTCTTATCTGGCAAAGACAAGAAGGGATGAGCTTCTGACGAGATTTTCTCCGGGATTTATCCATGGGGCGGCGGATTTTTCGGAGGATTACTCTGTCTGCCGTGAGGCGGAGATTGCGATCGAGCACGGTGCGGCTGCGATGCAGGATCTCTCGGAGGGCGGGATTTTCGGGGCGCTCTGGGAGATGGCGGACGGCGCGGGTATCGGGCTTGATGTGGCGCTGAAGAGGATTCCGATCCAGCAGGAGACGGTGGAGATCTGTGAATTTTTCGGGGTGAATCCGTATCAGATGCTTTCGACGGGGGCGCTGCTGATTGCGGCGGCGGACGGCGAGGGGCTGGTGCAGAAAATGGCACTCGAAGGGATTCCATCGGCGGTGATTGGGCGGACGACATCCGGGAAGGAGAGGATTCTCCGGAACGGGGAAGAGGTCCGGTATCTGGATAAGCCGCAGATGGATGAGATGTACCGGGTTGGCAGATAAGGCTTAAATATACGACAGGAGTGATTGGTAAAATGGCACATTTGAATATTGTTCTTCATGAGCCGGAGATTCCAGCAAATACAGGTAATATCGGACGGACGTGTGTGGCGACGGGGACGAGGCTGCATCTGATTAAGCCGCTGGGGTTTGATATTTCGGACAAGGCGGTCAGGCGCGCGGGGCTGGATTACTGGCCGAAGCTGGATGTGACAGTGTATGAGAGTTACGAGGATTTTCTGGAGAAAAATCCGGGGGCGAAGATTTACTATGCGACGACGAAGGGGCCGCAGACGTATGTGGATGTGCAGTATGAAGAGGACTGCTTTATCATGTTCGGAAAGGAAAGCGCGGGGATTCCGGAGGATATTCTGTACGATAATCAGGAGACGGCGGTGCGGATTCCGATGATTAATGATATTCGGTCGCTGAACCTTTCAAATTCCGTGGCGATCGTACTGTACGAGGCACTGCGGCAGAATAGCTTTGACCATATGCAGCTCGCGGGGCATTTGCGGACGCATGAGTGGAGGTAGACGGACGGGACTCTGGTGATCGTAGACGGAGCTGCATTCTTTTTATAAGGAAGAAGTTAAGATCATTTCCAATTCGGCAAAGACCTGCTCTGCGTAAAGCTGTTTGATTTCGTGGCGGGTCATGCCGGAGACGTTGGTCTGGAAGGTGAAGGTGTGGGCTTGGGCTTTGTATAAAATACAGAAGTAGACGACGCCCTGTACGCTGTCAGCGTTGTTGGGGTCGAGATTTCCGGTTGTGCCGGTGATTCCGATGGCGATGGCGGTGTGCAGGTTTTCTTGTACTGTGCGGGCCATGGCTTCGGCGCATTCGGGGGAGTAGACGCCGTGGATTTCGATGACGGAAGGGTCGACGCCGACGAGGACTTTGGTTTCGTTCAGATACGTGACGTAGCCGCCGGGGAAAATGGCGGAGGCGCCTTCGGTGTCGGTGATCAGGGAGGCGATCAGACCGGAAGTGCAGCTTTCCATGGTGGAAATGGTGGTGTGGGATGCAATGAGCTGTTTGATGATGGAATCAATGGTGTTTGGGTTCATAGTGAAAATTACCTCCAGAGTTAGTTTGATATGTCTGGCAAAAAAGCCCCTCGGCGGAGGGGCTTATTTTGGTGCTTCGCCTTTGGCGAGTGTAAAGATAAATTCGGTACCAACGCCCTCTGTACTGATGACATTGATATTCTGGTTATGCGCAGTGATGATCTCTTTGACGATCGAAAGCCCAAGTCCCGTTCCTTTGCGGTCCTTGCCGCGGGAGGCGTCGAGCTTGTAGAAGCGCTCCCAGATTTTCGTGATGCTTGCCTTTGGAATGCCGCAGCCGGTGTCCTTGACGGAGACGAAGACTTTACCGTGCTTCTCCGTTGTCTCAACTGTGATGGTGGAATCGTTGTTGCTGAATTTGATTGCATTATCAATGAGATTGTACAGCACCTGCTGGATTTTTCCCATATCGGCGCAGACGTATAAGGTGCGCGATGCGAGGATCAGTGAAATGGAAATCCGCTTTTTTGTGCAGGTTCCCTCAAACGAAGCGGCGGTATCCTTGATGACGGCGTTGATGTCAAACGAGGTCAGATCAAGCATATTCCCTTTATCGTCGATGTCGTTCAGCGTCAGCAGGCTCTGCGTCAGCTTGTGCAGCCGTTCTGTCTCAAACAGAACGATTTTCAGATATTTTTCCTGCATTTCCGGCGGAATCGTTCCGTCTAGGATTGCCTCCACGTAGCCTTTGATCGAGGTCAGCGGTGAGCGGAAGTCGTGAGAGACGTTCGCCACAAATTTCCGCTGGTATTCGCCGGTCTTGTTCAGCTCGCCGGACATGTAGTTCAGCGTGGAAGCGAGATACCCCATCTCATCGTGAGATTTAACATCAATTTTGTGGGTCAGGTTGCCGGAGGCATACTCCTTTGCACCGTTGATGATCTTTTTCAGCGGCCGGTACACGACGAGGGAGAAAAAGATCAGAATCACAAACGAGAGTCCGAACACGAGCAGGAACAGAAAATCAATCCGTGCCAGCAGACTTTCCCTCTGCTGATAGACGTCCTGCAGCGGAAGGTGGATGGCGACATAGCCATTGATCCGGAAATCGGAGGTGACGGGAACCATGACGCTCAGCATCTTGTCTTCGAAATAGCCGAAAAACGTTCCCGTGCTGTAATACTCGCTGCCGAGCGCAACTGGATCAAAACCGTCGATGATCTCCGGGTTTTCCTCATCGAGTGCAGCTGCCGTGTTCAGCAGAATTTCCCCGTCTGCGCTGATGAGCCAGATCTGGGAATTGTGATAGGAAGCCAGTGCACTGAGCGAATTGTAAAGATCCGTCAGGGAACGCTCACTGTGGTAATAAAGGTCGCCCTGTTTGGAAGCGATCTGCGTGGCCTCCCGGTACAGACTGGTGCTCGCGCTGGAGACCAGACTGTCCTCCACCATGCGGGAGCCGACCGTTGAGATCAGCGTAAAGCCGGCAATGGCGAGAATGACATAAATGAGAATTAATTTCCGGTAAAGCGTGCGTCGCATTATTTTTTAACCTCAAACTTGTAACCGATGCCCCAGACCGTCGTGATGGCCCAGGAGGCATGGTCCTTGATTTTTTCGCGGAGACGTTTGATATGAACGTCTACCGTGCGGGTATCGCCGATGTACTCATAGCCCCAGATATGGTCGAGGAGCTGTTCCCGCGTAAAGACCTGGTTTGGTGAGGAAGCAAGGAAGTAGAGAAGCTCCAGTTCCTTCGGCGGCATATCGACGGTGCGGCCCTGGTAAATGACGGAATAGTTCGTCTGGTTGATGATAAGATCCGGGTACTCGACACATTTTCCTGCGGTCGCGGACACCGGGATCGTGCGTGATGGCTGAAATCTCCGCAGCACTGCTTTCACACGGGCAACGAGCTCCTTGGAATCAAATGGTTTGATGATGTAGTCATCCGCGCCGAGTTCCAGGCCGAGGACTTTGTCGAACACCTCGCCCTTTGCCGAGAGCATGATGATCGGAACATCGGAATCGTGCCGGATTTCGCGGCAGACCTGGTAGCCGTCCATGCCGGGCAGCATCAGGTCGAGCAGAATCAGGTTCGGCTGGAAGGAGTGAAACTCCCGGACAGCCTCTTCTCCATCGTTTACAATTTTTGTGTCATAGCATTCCTTGGTCAGATAGAGAGAAATCAGTTCTGCGATATTGTTATCGTCATCGACAATCAGAATTTTCTGTTTGGAAGCCATAAAAGATTCTCCTTCACTGGGGACAGGACGGAACCGCATACAGTATGCGTTCCGTCCCATATTTTCCTGAGTTTTTATTTCTTAAACGTAACAATCGTAACGCCGGCATCGCCCTCGCCGAATTCCGCTAAATGGAAGTCCGCTACGTGTTTCTGGCGGCGCAGATAATTGTGAATGCCTTTCCGCAGTGCGCCCGTTCCTTTTCCGTGGACAACGCGGACACTCGGCAGATGGGAGAGATAAGCGTCATCGAGATATTTGTCGAGTTCGGCAACCGCTTCATCCACCGTTTTTCCGAGCAGATTGATCTCGGTAGAAATCGTGGCAGCCTTGGAAAGCTTCGATTTTCCGCTGCTTGTGCGGGAGATGGACGGGCCGGTGATGACAGCCTCGTCGATCAGCACAAGGTCGGAGATATGCACTTTGGTCCGCATGATACCCATCTGGACGAAGAGATTTCCCTTTGAATCCGGGCGGGTGCTGACAGTACCTTTGAGATTCATGCTTAAGACTTTGACGGCATCGCCGAGATGAAGATCCTGCGGGCGGAGATTTCCGGTGCGCTTCGGCACTTCCTTCGCCTTTTTCTTATCGAGCTTGTTCATTTTTTCACGCAGAGCGGTACGTTTCTGCTCCATTTCGCGGACGGAAACATTCTCTTTTCCAAATTTCTGGAAATCGCGCATCGTCTGGTCGGCGTATTCCTTCGCCTCGCGGAGAATTCTCTGTGCCTCCTCGGTTGCATTGGAGATCATCTTTTCTTTTCTTGCGTCGATCTGTTCCTGATTCTTGGCAAGGCTCTGCTTCAGGGATTCGACTTCCGCGCGGGTGCAGGCAAGCTCTTCTTTTTCGCGTTCCAGCGTGATCCGGTTCTGCTCGAGAGTGGTCAGAACGTCCTCAAACGATTCATCCTGCTCGCTGATTTCGTCTTTTGCCTTGTTGATGATGTAGTCCGGCAGGCCGAGTTTGCTGGAAATCGCAAACGCATTACTCTTTCCAGGAACGCCGACGAGCAGACGGTATGTCGGGCTTAAAGTCTCGACATCGAATTCACAGCAGGCATTCTCCACGCCCGGTGTGGATAAGGCATAGATTTTCAGTTCACTGTAGTGTGTCGTTGCCATGGTGCGGATGCCGCGCTCGTGGAGCGTAGAGAGGATCGCGATGGCAAGCGCCGCGCCCTCTGTCGGGTCGGTACCGGCGCCGAGCTCATCGAACAGGACGAGGGAATTGCGGTCTGCCTTGTCGAGGAAGGAAACCACATTCGTCATGTGGGAGGAGAAGGTACTCAACGACTGCTCGATGCTCTGCTCATCACCGATATCGGCGTAAACCTCGTCGAAAACGGAAAGGGAGGAGCGGTCGAGTGCCGGAATGTGAAGTCCGGACTGGCCCATCAGTGTTAAGAGTCCGACCGTCTTTAAGGAAACCGTTTTACCGCCGGTATTCGGTCCTGTGACGATCAGAAGGTCGAAATCTTCGCCGAGCGACAGATCAATCGGAACGACTTTTTTCGCATTGATCAGCGGGTGGCGTGCCTTGCGCAGGTGGATTTTACCTTCGGTGTTGAAGATCGGCTCATTGGCGTTCTGCTCCATTGCAAGAGCGGCGCGCGCGAAGATGAAGTCAAGCTCTACCATGTTTTCGAGGTCGTAACGGATCTCATCGCGGTGCAGGTCTGCCTGGGCACTCAACGTAGAGAGGATGACCTCGATTTCTTTTGCTTCTTCAATTTCCAGCTCACGGATATCGTTGTTCAGTTTGACAACGGCCATCGGCTCGACAAAGAAGGTGGAACCGGTCGAGGACTGGTCATGTACCATGCCAGGAACCTGGCCTTTGTACTCGGATTTGATCGGGATACAGTAGCGGCCGTCGCGCATCGTGATGACGGCATCCTGCAGATACGTGCGGTAGGAACCGTTGACGAGCGAGATTAACTGGCTGTGGATTTTTTCCTCACACGATTTGATGGAACGACGGATGCGGCGTAGATTCGGGCTTGCATCATCGCTGATTTCATCCTCGGAGAGAATACAGCGGCGGATTTCCGTGGAAAGCAGCGTCAGAGGCTCCAGTGTTTCGAAGAGATCTTCGAGGCTGTCCGGCGTCTGGTCCGCATTTTCGCGGCGGCCGTACGCTTTGACGCGTGCCGTGTTTTCCAGAAGTGCGGCGGTCTGCAGAAGCTCCGTGATGTTCATGGAGCTGCCGATTTCGAGACGCTTTAATGCGCCGCGGATATCTTTGGCATCACCAAAGGAAATGTGGCCTTTTTTAAAGAGCCGGGTGAGCGCGTCGTGTGTCTCGTGCTGCATCCGCGTAATCTGGGAGAGGGAAGAAGAAGGAACGAGCTCCAGACATTTCTTCCGGCCCAGCGGAGAACTGGCATACGAAGCCAGTTGTTCGATAATTTTGTCGTATTCGAGCGTTTTTAATGCTTTCTGATTCATAATACTTACCTTTTCGTAATTCATAATTCAGTCATTGTCTACAGATAACGCGGTATTTTTGATGCAATACCGCACGGATCTGATGTTACAGTTCACAGGTACCCTGCAAACTGTAACATTCGCAGCCCTCATTTAAAGTTTTGTTTCGCAAAAGGAGGGCTGCTCACACCTGAATCACTTTCTTACGCAGCGAAACAGCAAGTGTTTCACTGCTGAGCGAACCGTAACTTGGATTATAAAAGAAGGTTGCGAAACAGAACAAAAAGCTATATACTGAATAGGCTGGAGAAAATATTTTGACATGCCTGTTCCGTACACAATCCGTACAAAAAGGAAGAGGTGCGTCTATGAAAAGAGAAATGATCCTGCCGGTTCTTCTTTCCTTTGGCATCAGCCTGGCGCTGGGGCCGGTTCTGATCCCGTTTCTGCGAAAAGTCAAAGCGGGGCAGAAGGAGCGGGAAGAGGGTGTGCCGAGCCACCAGAAAAAAGCGGGAACCCCGACGATGGGCGGCGTGATGTTTCTGGCGGCGTTTACCGCAGTTTCCCTCCTTTTCCGGAAAGAGGGAGCGGAAGTGGTTCCGGTGCTGTTTCTGACGCTTGGTTTTGGCCTGATCGGCTTTCTCGATGACTATCTGAAAGTCGTGCTGCACCGCAGCGACGGGCTGTACCCGAAGCAGAAAATGGCACTGCAGGCAGTGATTACAGCAGTCTTTCTGTGGTATTTGGCGCGTTTTTCCGGAATTTCCCTTCGGATGCGCATTCCGTTCCTTCCAGGCAAAGAGCTGGACGCAGGGATTTTTACGATTCCGTTTCTCGCCTTTGTGATTCTTGGAACGGTCAACGGTGTCAACTTTACCGACGGCCTTGACGGGCTGGCGGCGAGTGTGACGATTTTAAATGCTGTTTTCTTTTCCGTGGCATCAATCGGCCTCGGAAACGGTGTTTCCCCGTCCCCGCTTGCGGTTATCGGGAGTCTGCTGGGGTTTCTGATATTCAATGTATTTCCTGCCCGCGTCTTTATGGGCGATACCGGAAGTCTGGCACTCGGCGGTTTCGTCTCGGGAATGGCGTGTTTCTTACGTCTCCCCTTATTTCTGCCGCTTGTGGGATTCATTTATATGATGGAGATTCTCTCTGTGATCCTGCAGGTGTCATTCTTCAAACTGACGAAGGGAAAACGGATCTTCAAGATGACGCCGATCCATCACCATTTCGAGCTGATGGGCTGGTCGGAGACACAGATTGTGACGGTGTTTGCTACAATCACAGCGATATTATGCCTGATCGCATTGATGGGGCTTTAAAATATGGAGGTAATCAAACATGATTTTCGCAGGAAAAAAAGTACTGGTTTTCGGAACCGGAAAGAGTGGAATTGCAGCGGAGGAGCTGCTGCACAAGAAAGGTGCTTCTGTCGTTCTTTACGATGGAAATGACAAACTCGAAAAAGAAGAAATCTTAAAAAAATTAGAGAGCCGTGACAGCGTGGAAGTTGTCTTAGGCGAGCTCCCGGAGGAGATGCTCGACAGCCTTGATCTTGTCGTTTTAAGCCCGGGCGTTCCGACGGATCTGCCGATTGTCCTTAAAATGAAAGAAAAAGAGATCCCGGTCATCGGTGAAGTGGAGCTGGCGTATCAGGTAAGCCGCGGAAAAGTGCTTGCGATTACCGGTACCAACGGAAAGACTACCACAACATCACTGCTCGGCGAGATCATGAAAGCATATCAGCCGGAAGTAAAAGTGGTCGGAAACATCGGAACCCCGTACACATCCGCAGCACTCGACACGACAGATGATACCGTAACGGTTGCCGAGATCAGCAGCTTCCAGCTGGAAACCATCAAAGAGTTCCATCCGGCGGCAAGTGCGATCACAAACATTACCGAGGATCATCTGAACCGCCATCACACGATGGAAGAGTATATCCGCGTGAAAGAGTGTATCACCGAAAATCAGACGATGGATGATCTCTGTGTGCTGAATTATGAGGACGAAATCCTGCGCCCGTTCGGCGAAAAACTGATGACAGAGAAGAAAGTACAGGTGATGTACTTCTCGAGTCTGCGTGCGTTAAAGGACGGCATCTATTATCAGGACGGCGAAATCCGCATTGCAAAGAACGGCGAGACGGAGCTTCTGACCAGAACCGACGACTTAAAACTGCTCGGCCTACATAATTTTGAAAACGTCATGGTTGCTTCTGCGATGGCACTTCATGCAGGCGTGCCGATGGAAACTGTCCGCAAAGTCATTCAGGAGTTTGCAGGGGTAGAGCACCGCATCGAGTATGTCTGCGAGAAGGACGGCGTGGCATATTACAACGATTCCAAGGGAACGAATCCGGATGCGGCCATCAAAGGCATCCAGGCGATGAACCGCCCGACTCTGCTGATCGGCGGCGGCTACGACAAGCAGTCCACCTACGAAGAGTGGATTCAGGCATTCGATGGAAAGGTACGCTTCCTGGTTTTGATCGGAGATACGAAAGAGAAGATCGCAAAAGCGGCAAGAAGCGTCGGATTCAACGACATTATCATGGCAGACAACTTAAAAGAAGCCGTACAGATCTGCCACGACAAGGCAAATGCAGGGGATGCGGTTCTTCTTTCCCCGGCCTGCGCAAGCTGGGATCAGTTTAAGAGCTACGAGCAGCGCGGTGAGCTGTTTAAGGAGTACGTAAGAGCACTGTAAAAACGTCATATCAGGAAACTATCCCGCATAAGCTGAAAAAGAGCGAACGGCGGGTGTGGCGCGGATGCGGAAGGAAAAAGAGAAAAAAATAGATGGGACGCTGCTGGTGACGGTATGGATTCTGCTTGGCCTTGGCCTTGTGATTCTGTACAGCGCCAGCGCGTATAACGGCCGGGTCAGATTCCATGACCCGGCTTATTATTTCAAGAAGCAGCTCTTTGCAAGTGCGCTCGGTGTGATCGGTATGTATGCGGTTGCAAAAATAGATTACCGGCGGCTGTTTGCACTGGCACCGTGGTTTTATGCGGCTTCCCTTGCGCTCTCGACGGCGGTGCTCTTTTTCGGAAGTGAGTACAACGGCTCGAAGCGGTGGTTAAAGCTTGGCCCCTTATCGTTCCAGCCCTCGGAATTTGCCAAGATGGCGGTGATTCTCTTCCTGCCCTGGGTGATGGAGCACACGAAAGGCCGGTCCGACAGTCTCTGGTTTATGACAAAGGCGGTGCTGTGCACCCTGCCGATTGCAGCGCTTGTCGGAAGCAATAACTTAAGTACGGCGATTATTTTGCTCGGAATCTGTGCGTTTCTGATCTTTATTTCACATCCGGGCTACCTGCCGTTTCTCGGAATCGGAGGCGCCGGCATCGGGTTTATTGCCGTTTTTCTGATGATGGAGAGCTACCGCCTCGAACGCCTTGCCATCTGGCGCAACCCGGAGGCGTACGAGAAGGGGTTCCAGACCATTCAGGGACTCTATGCGATCGGCAGCGGGAGAATCTTTGGCTGTGGGCTTGGAAAAGGCCTGCAGAAGCTTGGCTTTGTGCCGGAAGCGCAGAATGATATGATCTTTTCGATTATCTGTGAGGAGGGCGGACTGTTCGGCGCCTGCCTGGTGATCGCCGTGTTTGCGGTGCTGATCTGGCGCTTGATGGTCATTTCGATCCATGCGCGGGATCTTGGCGGAGCACTGATTGCGGGCGGAATTATGGGGCATATTGCGCTTCAGGTGATCCTGAACATCGCGGTTGTGACAAATACGATTCCGAATACCGGCATTACGCTGCCTTTTATCAGTTACGGCGGCACCTCCGTGCTGTTTCTGCTCGGCGAGATGGGGCTTGCCCTGTCGGTCTCGAGGGACACCGATTAAAAAGGCGGAAAAGCGCTGCAGAACGGGAACAAAACGGGAGTGTAATGCATACCGTAAAAAGAGAGGCCGGATGGGAGAGAACAGGTGGGAGTATATCAGATTCTCGGCGGAAGGCGGCTTTGCGGAACGGTAACAGTCCAGGGTTCCAAAAATGCCGTTCTTCCCATGATCGCGGCGGCGGTTCTGACAAAAGAGGAGGTCGTGCTGGAAGGCTGCCCGAAGATTTCCGATGTGGAGGATATGGCGGAGATTGTAAGAAGCCTTGGCGGAACAGTCTGGTGGGAGAGGAATGCGCTCCACATGAACTGTGAAAAGATCGAAAAAAGCCGTGTGGAGGGAGCGCTTTCGAAGAGACTGCGCGCCTCTCTTTTGTTTCTGGGAAGTCTTCTTGCAAGGACAGGGGAGGCATACTTTGCAGGGGCCGGCGGCTGCCGGATCGGAAAGCGGCCGACGGACCTGCATCAGAGGGCAATGGAGCTTCTGGGAGCCGAGGTCTTCGAGGAGGACGGCACCATTCGGGCAAAGGCAGATCATCCGAAAGGAGCCGTGCTCTGCTTTCCGAAAAAGAGTGTCGGGGCGACGGAAAATGCGGTTCTTTTTGCTGTCGGAGCGGAAGGTGCAACAAGGCTGGAGCACTGTGCGCGGGAGCCGGAAGTGGTTCATCTCTGCCGGTTTCTTAAGGCCATGGGAGCGGAGATTACCGGCGAGGGGACGGAGCAGATTACCGTTTACGGAAGGCAGGGAAAGAGACTGCTGTCCGGCTGCCGGTATCGTGTTCCGGGTGACCGGATCGCGGCAGGGACGTATCTTCTGATGGGCGCGGCGACGCGGGGGCACCTGACGCTTTCCGGCGCGCCGCTGGACGAAATGGGGGCGGTTCTGTCCCTCTATCAGAAAATAGGTGGACAATATACAAGGAAGAGTGGTACACTGGTAGCAGACAGCAAAAACGTGCAGCATGCTGTTCCGTACGTGGAGACAGAGGAATATCCCGGTTTTCCGACGGATCTGCAGTCGCTGTATCTGGCGGCAGCGATGACGCTGGAAGGAAAGAGCTGTATCTGTGAAAATGTATTTGAGGACCGCCTCCGGACGGCAGAGGAGCTGCAGAAAATGGGCGGTACGCTGCAGATCTGCGGAAAATGGCTGACGGCCGAAAAAAGCCGTCTGCACGGTGCAGAAGTTGTTTCCCAGGATCTTCGGGGCGGCGCGGCACTCGTATCGGCGGCGCTTGCCGCAGAAGGATTTTCCACAATCCGGCAGACAGAACTGATTGAGCGGGGGTATGAACGGTTTCCAGAAACGCTCCGGGAACTCGGAGCCAAGATTATCGTAGAAAAAGAAATATGAGACAGAAAAAAAACAGAAAAAAGAAGAAAAACAGAAAAATACGGATTCTGACCGGGGTGGTGCTTGGCGTCGGCCTTGCAGGTGCCTTGTTTTTTAATGTGTTCAAAATCCGCAATATCCAGGTGGCGGGGAACACCCGGTATACAAAAGATGAAATCAAAGAGATGGTCGCGGACGACAAGTGGATGAAAAACACGGTGCTTCTTACGACGTTTCATTCGAAGGTTGATATGAGCGATATTCCTTTTATGAACTCCGTGGAGTTTACGTTTGTAAGCTATGACACCATCTGCATCCAGGTAAATGAGAAAAAAGTGGTCGGTTATGTCGAGTACGAAGGCCAGAAGGTCTATTTTGACAAGAACGGCATCGTGCTGGAGTGCGTGGACGAGGAGCAGGAAACACCTGCGGAGGGTGAGCCTTCCGACGGAACCGCCTCCGATGGAACGAGTGCGGATGGATCCCTTACGAGTGAGTCGCTTGCATCCGAAAGCGTATCATCCGATGGCACAGCATCCGAAAGCAGTACGTCCGACGGTGCGCTCTCGGCGGATACGATTAAAAGTGCACGTGTGACAACGACAGACTTTCAGCCGACCCTTTCCGATGTTCCGCTTGTAACAGGACTTACGTTTGACTATGTGACCGTGAACAAGCAGCTCCCGGTTGAAAAACCGGCAGTTTTCCGCACCATGCTCGCACTTACGAGAATGACGGAGAAATACAATATCACGCCGGACAGTGTGGAATTTAATGAGAACAGCGAAATTATTCTGCATTACTATGATACCGTGCGGATTCTGCTTGGAACCGATACGGCGTTAGAAGAAAAGATGACGCGCGTAGCAGCAATCCTGCCGAGCCTTTCCGGTCTTTCCGGAGAACTCCATATGGAGGATTACAAGGACGGCGACAGCAGCTTTGTCTTCTCGAAAGATGTATAAGAGGAAAGGAAAGCCGTCAAAAAAACGCAATAATCCTGAATTTTTTATGAAATACGAAAAAAACAGTTGATTATTTTCCGAAGAAATTATATTATATCTTTATGTATGACCATCAGAATATCAGACTATTTTGAGATAGACAGCAGTTCATAATCAAAAGGAGGAAGTTGAAATTGTTAGAGATCATGACAAATGAGGCAGAATCATCTGCAAAGATTATCGTAATCGGTGTAGGTGGTGCAGGAAATAATGCTGTAAATAGAATGGTGGAGGAATCCATCGGCGGCGTTGAATTCGTTGGAATCAACACCGATAAACAGGCGCTGACCCTCTGTAAGGCACCTACCATTCTCCAGATCGGCGAGAAGCTGACCAAGGGACTGGGCGCAGGAGCAAAACCTGAGGTTGGAGAGAAAGCAGCCGAGGAGAGCATCGAAGAGCTCAAACAGATCATGGAAGGCGCTGATATGGTATTCGTCACCTGCGGTATGGGCGGCGGAACCGGAACAGGTGCAGCACCGGTTGTAGCAGGCGTTGCAAAAGAAATGGGCATTCTGACTGTCGGCGTTGTAACAAAACCGTTCAAATTCGAGGCAAGAACCCGTATGAGCAATGCGCTGATGGGAATCGAAAAACTCGAGGAAAACGTAGATACCCTGATCGTGATCCCGAACGACAAACTTCTTGAAATCGTAGACCGCCGGACAACCATGCCGGAGGCATTAAAGAAAGCAGACGAGGTTCTGCAGCAGGCCGTACAGGGCATCACAGACCTGATCAACCTGCCGGCACTCATCAACCTCGACTTCGCAGATGTTCAGACCGTTATGACCGACAAGGGTATCGCCCACATCGGTATCGGCGAGGCAAAGGGCGACGACAAAGCGCTCGAGGCTGTACAGCAGGCTGTTTCCAGTCCGCTGCTTGAGACCACCATCGAGGGTGCAAGCCACGTTATCATCAACATTTCCGGAGATATCTCCCTTATGGATGCAAATGATGCTGCAAGTTACGTACAGAATCTGGCTGGAGAGGATGCAAACATCATCTTCGGTGCTATGTATGATGATTCTGTTACCGATACAGCGAAGATCACCGTTATCGCAACAGGCCTCAACGATGCAACGGCGAAACAGGCAAGCGTATCCCGCAAAGAGCCGGCAGATGCAAGAAAGAGCGCATTTTCCAGCAGCAGCTTCTCTGCACAGGCAGCCGCTCCGGTACACACTGCTCCGAAAGCTTCCGCTCCGGTACAGCCGCAGCCACAGGTTCAGGTGCAGCCGCAGGTACAGGCTCAGCAGACCATGACAAGCAATGTTCCGAAAAAGGACATCCAGATCCCGGATTTCTTAAGAAACCGCAGATAAGCAAAGAATAATAAGCAAATAACGAATTTACCTCGACACGCCGCAGACCGAAAATGTTGCGGCGTGTCGAAGTTTGTTGATCAAAAAAGAAGGTCATTCTTCCGAAAACGACAAAAAATTCACCCCCTTCCGTCTATAATAGGGTCTGTTAGAAATTCAGACCATGCAAAAGGCGCAGGGGGTGTTTTTTTGCACTATGAGATCTTTCTGGATCTTCTCTTTGCAGAGAATCTTCTGCTGAATTATACTATTCTGCGCCTTTCCTCCTTTCTTCTGAAACGATCTGCCACGCGAAGAAGGAGTTTTGCGGCAGCCGCGCTCGGCGCCGGTTATGCGGTGCTGTATGCCGTGTTTGCACGGTATCTGCCGGGTGCGCTGCTCGCCCTGGTCGGAATCGGAATTACAACAGGGATGGTGAAATCTGGCTGCAGAATCACGACAGTACGGGATCTTGTGGTGGGAATGGCAGGCTATATACTGTCCGGTTTTCTGATCGGCAGTGCATACCGCCTGTTCCGGGAGCTGATGCCGGGAAGGGGAATTTTTCTTTTTCTTCTTTCCGGGAGTGCCGCATATGCGGGAACACTCCTCCTGCTGAAGATCCGAAAGGAGATGCTCCTGGAACACGCCAGGCAGGTTACGGTACAGCTTGTGCAGAATGGGAAATGGAAAAAAGTAAAAGGACTGTACGACACGGGCAATACTTTGCGGGATGCCACAACCAAAAAGCCGGTCTCGGTCGTACCGTACACTGTGATACTCGAATTGTTCCCGGACGAAATGCGGACAGGGATTGCGGCGCTTGCAAGGCACGAGACGGTGCCGGAGCCGGAACGGCTTCTTGCGCTGCAGCCCCGTTACATACCGTTTCGCGGACTGGAAGGCCGGGGCTTTCTGCCGGTGATCCGGATCTCGGAAATGATTCTTGTGACAGAACATACAGCCAGGCACATAAGCGGACCGCTGATTGCGCTTGGCGGAGAAAATAGTTCATCTCCCAGGGGCTATGAAATAATTTTGCATCCAGATCTCATGGAAGGACAGGAGGAATGAAGTATGCTGCAGGCTGCACTGCCAAACGGATTCCGGCTTCGTATGCTGCCGCGGTCCGTGCCGGCTGTATTTCGTCAGACAGGAGAAATTTTTTATGTCGGGGGCACAGATGTTCTCCCGGCGCCTTTGGAAGGACAGGAGGAGGCCGATGCGATTGCGGGGCTTTCCGATCCGGAAAACGAGACGGCAAGGAGCGAGCTGATCGAACACAACCTGCGTCTCGTCGTCTACATTGCACAGAAATTTGATAATACAGGAGTTGGTGTGGAGGATCTGATTTCGATTGGAACCATCGGCCTCATCAAGGCAATTAACACGTTCAATCCGGAAAAAAAGATCAAGCTTGCCACGTACGCGTCCCGGTGCATTGAGAACGAGATTCTGATGTATCTGCGGAGAAATAACAAGACACGGATGGAGGTCTCGATCGATGAGCCGCTCAATGTAGACTGGGATGGAAATGAGCTTCTTTTGTCGGATATCCTCGGAACGGAGGAGGATGTGATCTATCAGGGGCTCGAGCAGGAGGCGGAACACCGCGTGCTGGGAAGCGCAATCAGCAAGCTCTCTGAGCGGGAGCAGGTGATCGTGAAACTCCGGTTTGGCATCAATATGCCAGAGGGGCGGGAGAAAACGCAGAAAGAAGTCGCGGATCTTCTTGGAATTTCACAGTCGTATATTTCGCGGCTGGAAAAACGGATTATGAAACGGCTGCGGAAAGAGATTGCGCGGTATGAATAGAGCATAAAAATGCCCTGCCCGGAGGAAAAACCATTGTTTTGGTCCCGGGCAGGACATGATTTGCTGCTTGTCTTAAGAAATGATCGTTTTATCGTGTTTCAAAACGGCATACGCTGCAGGCGTGCGGAGCAAGAGAAGCAGAAAAACCGCCGTTTAAAGAAAGTGCTTTACCGCTCCAGAGTTCTTTCGCCGCAACAGACTCCAGTGGGCAGTCTGCATCGGCAAGTGTGGAAGAAACCGTCTGCGGTGCATCCGAAAGATTAAAAAGTGCAACGTAGGTTGTTCCGGTTGTGTCATCCTTTGCATACCACACAGCTTCATTGTCTGTACGCGTGATCTGATGCGGACGAACGGACGGAGGCAGCATCGCGAGAATATCCGTGTTCGTAAGAAGTGCCAGTGTATCGTCATCGAGAAGCGTCATTTCGGCACCGAGCATCAGTGGAGAGCCGAAGAGACACCAGAGTGTCATCATCGTTTTCTGCTCATCCGGGGTAAAATACGTATGATGTTCTGTAGCAAAACCTTTTCCGAGTTCGCCAAGCGGCAGCATATCACAGTCCGGATAACAGCCGGCAGAGACGTGGCTCTGCCAGAGCTCGCAATGCTGGAACATATCCTTTAACTGTGCCCAGTTGTCCCAGAAATCATCGGTGATGCGCCAGAGATTCGCGTGCTTTTCATAGAACCATGCTTTCTCTATGAGCGCAGGTCCCGGAGACAGAGAGAGGACGATCGGCCGTCCGCATTTTTGGATGGCATTCGAGAGCATCTCGATCTCATGCGCAGCTGCAAACGGATTTTTGTGCATGTTGGTATTACAGATATCATCGCATTTAATGTAATCAACACCCCAGGAAGCGTAGAGCTCCAGCAGGGAATCATAGTAAAGCTGTCCTTCCGGAAGATCGCGTACACCGTACATATCCGGATTCCAGCCGCAGATGACCGTAGGATCGACAACGTGTTCAGCACCAAGAGAACTGTTCTTGATCTTTCCGTGATGATGTGCAGCGATTCGCGGAATACCGCGCATGATGTGAATTCCGAATTTCAGCCCCAGACTGTGTACATAGTCGGCAAGTGGTTTAAAGCCGGAACCGTCTGCAGAAGATGGAAAACGTTCGGGATCCGGCAGCAGACGGGAGTATTCGTCCATTTCCAGTTCAGAGAATGGAATATACTGATACCGGTCGCGCATGGAACCGGCCTTTTTTGCATACCACTGGATATCCACTACAATATACTCCCAGCCATATGCTTTTAAGTGCTTTGCCATATAGTCGGCATTTGCCTTTACCGCAGCCTCGTCCACGGTTGTATCATAGTAATCGTAGCTGTTCCAGCCCATCGGTGGGGTTGGTGCACATGTATTTTTGTTTGTCAGATGCATAAGAAAAAACTCCTTTCTAAAGCAATGCTTGTTTTTTTCTGATAAGAAAAGTATAATAAAGGACATAGTGCAAAACAAGAAGACAAACCGGATAAAAGAGGTAATTTTTTGATGGAAGATCTGATCGGAGTATATGGAATCCTGGATCTGGATCACTGGCCGAACGCTCCGTTTTTGCTGCTGGACGGCGGGGTGGAAAAGAGATGGAAGGAACCGTATGCATTTCATAATACAGACCGCGGAACATATTCCGGATGGCTGATGCAGTATACGCTTTCGGGAACAGGATGGTTTGAAAAAAACGGAAAAACGTATGAAATGCGTCCCGGGAGAGGATTTTTGTGTCAGATTCCGGAGAATAGCAGATATTATCTGCATCCGGAATCCGAAGAACCATGGATTTTTCTGTATTTTCATTTTCGTGGAAGTGCAGTGTCCTATGCGGCAGAACGACTGTTTGAAAAAACAGGAGATGTTTTTTATGCGGATGCAGATAGCGAGCCAATTCGGACTGCACTGCAGATGCATCGAAAACTGAAAAACGGTTACCGGTCGGAACCGTATGAATGCGGTGTGTTTTTGTATCAGTTTTTTTGTTCTCTTCTGCGGGAGGTACAGCGTCCGGAGCGGAAGCAGACACATTTTTTTGTTCGGGAAGCGATACGGCAGATGGATACCGACTGCGCATCTGTGCAGGGGATTGAACAGCTGGCAGAACAGAGCCGGGTTTCCTTTGCCCATTTTACGAGATGCTTCCGGGAGGAAACAGGCGTTTCTCCCATGCAGTATCTTCAGGAAGCGAGAATTCGCAAAGCGATGACGCTGCTCTTGAATACCGGAAAGAGTGTGGAAGAGATTGCAGCAGAAACCGGATTTTCCAGTGGAAACTATTTTGGAAAAGTATTCCGTCACCATATGGGAATCTCGCCGTCGGCATACCGGAAAGAACGGCAGAACGGTGCTGTCTGAAGTCTTGGTTTTGTACGAAGATGTACTTGCGGAGAAATTCCGGGAGTATGGAAGAAAAAAGGGAGGAACAAAAAGAAATGGAACGAGAAACATTCCAATCGCGCCTTGGCTTTCTTCTGCTTTCGGCAGGATGTGCCATCGGCATCGGAAATGTATGGAAATTTCCGTATATGGTAGGAAACAACGGAGGCGGCATTTTCGTGCTGTTTTACCTGCTGTTCCTTGCCATCATGGGAGTTCCGATTCTGTCGATGGAGCTTGCCATCGGAAGAGGAAGCAAAAAGAGTACCGTGCGCGCGTATGGGGAACTGGAAAAGAAAGGGCAGAAGTGGCATATCCACGGATACGTTGCCCTCATCGGAAACTATCTGCTGATGATGTTCTACACCGTCGTTGCAGGCTGGATGCTGTACTATTTCTACAGCTTTTTAATCGGAAAATTCAGCGGCCTGACAGGCGACGCCGTAACCGGAAAATTCAACGAGATGCTTTCATCTCCGTCGATTCTTGTCATTACCATGCTGATTATTACAATTGCAGGCTTTCTGATCTGTTCGGTGGGTCTGCAGAACGGCGTGGAGCGTGTTACAAAGGTGATGATGATCGTGCTGATGGTCATCATGATTTTCCTTGCGGTTTACAGCTTTACGATGCCGGGTGCCAAAGAGGGACTGAAATTCTATCTGGTGCCGGATATGCAGCAGATCGAACAGGTGGGACTGTTCCACATTATCACAAACGCGATGAGCCAGGCATTTTTTACGCTGAGCCTTGGTATCGGCGCGATGCTGATTTTCGGCAGCTACTTAAACGGCGGAAAATCCCTGCTCGGCGAGGCAGTCAGCATTGCAGCGCTCGATACGTTTGTAGCGATTACCGCAGGCCTCATCATTTTCCCGGCGTGCTTCTCCTACAACGTACAGCCGGACAGCGGCCCGAAGCTGATCTTTATGACGCTGCCGCACATTTTCACCTCGATGAAGGGCGGACGGATTTTCGGAAGCTTCTTCTTCCTGTTCCTGTTCTTTGCGGCGCTGTCTACCATCATTGCTGTATTTGAGAATATCATGTGCTGTTTTTCTGAGATTTTCGGCGTTTCCAGAAAACAGTCAGCCATCATCAACTGCATTCTGGTGATCTTAGGATCCCTGCCGTGTGCACTCGGCTACAATGTGTGGTCCGGATTCCAGCCGCTCGGCGCAGGAAGCACCGTTCTTGATCTTGAGGACTTTATCGTCAGCAACCTTCTGCTGCCGGTCGGCTCTCTGATTTACCTTCTGTTCTGTACTTCAAAATGGGGCTGGGGCTTCAAAAACTACCAGGCAGAGGCAAATAAGGGCGGGGGCCTGAAAGTGCCGGACTGGGTACGGGTTTATCTTTCTTATATTCTGCCGTTGCTGCTTCTGGTATTAATTGTCCAGGGACTGATCGGATAAGACAGGAACAAAAAGGTCAATATCAGACGAAAAAAAGATAAGAAAAGAACTGGAAAAAAAGCCAGGAATACGAGATAATAAAAGACAAGAGACCAGAACAGGTGCCGGGACCCGGAAGTATCAGGTGTCCCGGCACTTGTCGGATCAGAAAGGATACAGGAGAAAGGGGAACAAAATGGGAAAATTTACACCACTGGATTTCAACAAATATGCAGCACTGGCCCGTCAGGCAGCGGCAGAAGGCTGTGTACTTCTGAAAAACGAAAATGAGGCACTCCCGCTTCGAAAAGGAGACAAAGTGGCTGTTTTCGGAAGAATTGCATTCCACTATTATAAGAGCGGACTTGGCTCCGGCGGTCTTGTCAATACGAAATACGTTGTCGGTATTCTGGATGCCTTAAAAGAAGAAAAAGACATTACACTCGACGAGAATCTTCTTGGAACATACGAAAAATGGATCGAGAAAAATCCGTACGACGAAGGACAGGGCTGGGGCAAGGTGCCGTGGTCCCAAAAAGAGATGGAGCTGACCGACGAGATCGTGGAGAGTGCAAAAGGCGCCGATGCAGCCATCGTTGTTGTAGGCCGTACCGCAGGTGAGGATCAGGACAACAAAAATGAGGCAGGCAGCTATCTCTTAACCGATACTGAAAAAGAGATGGTAGAAAAAGTCAGCAAAGCATTTGCAAGAACAATCGTTGTGCTGAACGTCGGAAACATTATCGACATGAAATGGGTGAAAGAGTGCAATCCGGCAGCTGTTCTCTATGTATGGCAGGGTGGTCAGGAAGGCGGAAACGGTGTTGCCGATGTACTGATGGGAAGAGTCAATCCGTGCGGTAAGCTGACCGACACGATTGCAGAGAATATCGAGGACTATCCGTCCCAAAGCTGCTTCGGCGATCTGACCCGCAATGAGTACAAAGAGGATATCTACGTCGGATACCGCTACTTTGAGACCTTTGCAAAAGAGAAAGTATTGTATCCGTTCGGTTTTGGTCTTTCCTATACGACATTTGCCGTGACCGCAGAGGCAGAAGAGAAAGATGTTGACAATGTAACCGTGACGGCAACCGTTGAAAATACCGGCAAAACGGATGGTAAAGAGGTTGTTCAGGTTTATGTAAAAGCTCCGCAGGGTGTTCTTGGAAAACCATCCCGCGCACTCGTCGGTTTTGCAAAGACCGGTGTTCTTGCACCAGGCGCAAAAGAGACGCTGACGATCGATGTGACCAAAGAGAGCTTTGCATCCTACGATGACAGCGGTGCAACCGGCCACAAATCCTGCTACGTACTCGAAGAGGGCAGTTATGAGTTCTACGTCGGAAGCGATGTCAGAAGCGCAGCCTTTGCCGGTGCATACGAGCAGCCGTTCAAAGTGGTTGAGATCCTGACCGAGGCTATGGCTCCGGTAGAAGCATTTGAGCGCATGAAAGCTGTTCCGGGCGAAGACGGAACGTTAAAACCGGGATATGAGGCAGCTCCTCTGCGCACCGTAGATCCGATCGAGCGCATGAAAGAAAACCGCATGGAGCCGATCACCTATACCGGTGACAAAGGCTACAAGCTCGGTGATGTCCTGGATAAGAAAGTAACGATGGAAGAGTTCGTGGCACAGCTTTCCGATGAAGATCTGATCTGCATCTTCCGCGGCGAGGGCATGTGCAGCCCGAAGGTTACTCCGGGAACCGCAGCAGCATTCGGCGGCCTGACACCGGAACTGCAGGAATTCGGTATTCCGGCAGCCTGCTGTACCGACGGCCCGTCCGGACTCCGCTTTGACTGCGGAACGAGAGCCTTCTCCATGCCGAACGGAACCCTGCTTGGCTGTACGTTTGACCTTCCGCTGGTAGAAGATCTGTACGAGATGGCAGGACGCGAGATGAGACAGAACCGTGTCGATGCCTTGCTCGGACCTGGTATGAATATTCACAGAAACCCGCTGAACGGCCGTAACTTTGAGTATATCTCCGAGGATCCGTACCTGACCGGATGGATCAGTGCCGTACAGATTCTTGGTATGGAAAAATCCGATGTAACCGGAACCATCAAACATTTCTGTGCAAATAACCAGGAGTCCAACCGACATCATGTGGACGCCGTTGTTTCCGAGCGTGCCCTGCGTGAAATCTATCTGAAGGGATATGAAATCGCAGTCAAAGAAGGCGGCGCAAGATCCATCATGAGCACTTACGGACCGGTCAACGGCATCTGGACTGCAGGAAATTACGATCTTCTGACCACGATTCTGCGCGGCGAGTGGAACTACGACGGCTTCGTTATGACTGACTGGTGGGCAATGTCAAACCGTGAGGGATATGAAGCAACCAAAACAACCCATGCACCGATGGTATCTGCCGGAAACGATGTCTTCATGGTATGCACCGACTGCTCCGATATGGGACAGGACGATGTGAAAGAGGCACTGGAAAACGGCGAGATCACAAGAGGCGACCTGCAGAGAAATGCGATGAATGTCCTGCATTTCATCCTTGGAACTCCAAGCATCTTACGGTTCCTGGACTGCATCAGCGAGGAAGAGAAAGAAGCACAGGAGCAGATGGGCGACAACGATTTCGTTGCAGCAGATCTTGTAACATACGAGGCAGATCCGGCAACGGGAGATGTTGTGATTGACGCATCCGCATGGAACACGAAAAAAGGAAACAGTGAAGTATGCGGTGTTACGATTCTGGCTGACAAGATGGGAACGTACGATATCGAAATCGAGATGAAATCCGATCTGGAAGACCTCGCACAGCTGCCGGTAACCGTGTACATCGACAATATCGTAAAAACTATGATCAGCATCCGCGGAACAAAAGGTGAGTGGATCAAAGAGACGAGAGACCTTGGCTTCTTCTTCGGCCCGAACCACTACCTGAAGCTGTACTTCGGCGCAAATGGTCTGGAGCTTGGAAAGATCCGCCTGAAGTTAAGAGAAGGCATGGAAGTACTGAGCAAACACGAGGAATAAATAAAAAAAGAAATACAGAGAAAAACCGGAACCCGGGAGCCGCTGTTTGAAAGCGGTGCCGGGTTCCGGTTTTTCGTATGAAAGAAGATTTTTATGGAAGAAGCTGTTTTTTAGTGAAGCTCGTCCTCATCCACATCAATCACATTGTCATCGTGCAGGATTTTCTGCTGGTTGATCTCGGTCTGGATGACGTTTTTGATCCGGCGTTTTGCGCGGCCCATGTAGTAGGTGGTGACAAGATCGGAAATGCCGCTGTAGACAAGGCAGATACCGATGAAAATGTTTGTGGTTGCAACGGCATCAAACGGATTGGTACAGATGATGATGCCGAGAACGCTGGTTAAAAGAGCCAGCAGGAACTCAAGCCACCATTTTTCCAGCCCTGTTTTTTTGAGGTTGAACGCCTTCTGAATGCTGAGCAGTCCGTTTGCCAGAAGGATGATACCGATGACAACCGGGATGAATGCGATTACAAGGTCACTTTCAAAGATAACGAAGCAGCCGAACAGAATCAGTACCAGGGCAACGAACAGATCGTAGCGGAAGAAAAACGGCTCGCCGCGGCTTGCAATGTAGCGGATCAACGCAACAACGCCGCCAAACAGGAGCAGTGCTCCGGCGATATAACAGATCAGCAAACTCGTTTTTACGGGGTAGACGATCAGCACGATACCTAGTATAATAGAGACAGCGGCTGAAAGCAGGAAACTGTTTTTCACATCCTGAAAAAATTGTTTCATAAGGATTCTCCTTTCCACTTGAATGTGGTTTTTCGTTTGCTTTTATAGTAGCTTTTCAAAGCAGAAAAAGCAATGGACAAATTGAAAAAAATGTACGAAGAAATGGAATCGTGAAACGGAAGAAAGAGAGGGTAAAAAAGATGCAGGACGAACAGAAAAAGTTCCAGGAGAAGCTCTCCGAATTGCTGTCATACGCCAGAGACCATGAAAATAAAGTAACGATGAAAGAAGTCAGAGACTTTTTTGAAGACTTTGCACTGGATGAGCAGAAAGTCACCTTTGTCTGCGAATATCTGACGATGGAGCAGGTCGATGTGGCAGATTATGAGCCGGGCGTCGTGCCGGAGGAGACCGAAAAAGAAAAGAAAAAACCGGAGTTTTCCGAGGAGGAGCTGCGTGCCTTACAGCAGTATCTTGACGAACTGCCGGAGACAGAAACACCGTCGGAGGAAGAAACGGCAGAGCTTTACCGGAAAGCGGCAGAGGGCGATTCCCTTGCAAAGAGCATGCTCGTGCAGCTCTGGCTTCCGAAAGTTATTGAGACCGCAAAAGAAATGCACACCCGCGATTTCTTCCTGATGGATCTGGTGCAGGAGGGAAATGTCGGACTTTTAGTAGCGCTGGAGTCCGTTGTAAAAGCTGAGACGGCGGAGCAGGCGATTGATGCGGCTGTGCGTGAGACGATCAGCGATTTCATGGAAGAACACAGAGTTCAGAAACACAAGGACAATACTGTAGTCAATAAAGTAAACCGCTTAAAAGACGCCATCGAGGAACTCTCCGACGGCGATGACATGGATTTCAGTGTGGCAGAGCTTTCCGCGTATCTTGACATGTCCGTGGAAGAGATTGAGGATATTCTGCGGATTGCAGGCGAAGAGCCGTAACAAAAGGCTGGTATTTGCACAGAAACTGTGTGAATTGGCAATAAAACAAAAGCAAAGGAGAAAAATACAATGGTACATCATATTGTTATGTGGAAATTCAAACCGGAAGTAGAGGATGCAAAGAAACCGGAGCTGAAAAAAGCGATGGCAGAGAACCTGAAAAGCCTGGTCGGCAAAGTGCCGGGACTGTTGACGGTTGACTTTGTAGAAGCACCGCTTGCATCTTCCACCCATGATATGGCACTTGTCACAACCCTGGAAAAAGCAGAGGATGTAGCTGTATATGCAAAACATCCGGAGCACGTAAAAGTAGCAGACACCTATGTACGTCCGTACACAACGGAGCGTGCAGCACTCGATTACGAAGAGTAAAAACAAGCACGGACTTTAGCTCGTTGCCCGTTTAAATAAAAAAGTATCCCGCTTCCCCAAAAGGAACGGGATACTTTTTTTGTGCCGAGAAGATCAATTCCTGATCTGGTGAATACGTTTCATTTAAGTGTTTTTCTGTTCTTCCTTCTGCAGTTCGTCAATTGTAAGCAGCAGCTCATCGATGGAAACCTTTTCGTCCTTCGGATTTTCCGTAAATTCTCTGACCAGTTCTTCGTACGTTCTTCTTCTGTGTTCCAGCGCTTTCCGCGACCGCTCCCGCCGGATGCGGCGGACATACCGCAGGCGGAGGACAAAGAGCAGAATCAGAACGAGAAGGACAAACGGCATCGCCAGAAAAACAGGATCTGCCTTCCGGATACGGGCAAAAAGGGATGCACCGGCCGAGGCAAGATGGCGGAACCAGGAAGCGGCATGCACAGTGCCTTTCCAGAACGCTGCGAAATGGGAAGCCACAGATGAGAAGGAAACCGTGGATGATGCCGGTGCTTTGGAAATGGCCGGTTCCGGTGTCTGGGTTATGGCCGGTGTTTCGGTCGGCGTCGCAGTGGCAGTCGGCGTCGGTGTCGCCGTCGGAACCGGTTCAAACGTTACGGCAAGGGTATGATCCTTCTGGATATCGGAAAATGTGTAGCTGTCCGGATATTCCGTCACCGGCAGATACAAGCCGTCCACCGAGAGCTTCGCGAGCCGGAAGCCTTCGTCTGCCGTGTAGGAAACGGTTTTTTCCTCTCCGCGGGAAACTTCCCCGCCCTCGGACACCGAGCCATGCTCCGCCGCGGAAGTGGAAACCGTGAACAGATACGGCACCCGGGTGCGGTAGAACTGCACGTACCGTCCACCATCTGCCTTTGTTACGTTTACAATCGCAATAAATTCCCCAGGATTTGTCTCACAGAGGCCCTCTGGTTCATTGATGGTGATATCGTCGGAAAAGCCAAAATCAACCGTGTCGTCCGCAAGCAGTGTTTTCTGCGAGAGCGAGTATGTCTGGATAAAGTTTCCGATTCCGAGATGCATCGTCAGCGGAAAAAGAAAAAAGAGATCGCCGGAAACACAGAGATCCTGAAAGTTTTCCATGTAAAAATCGAAGGGATACGTGCCCCAGTCATCCATCACCTGAAGTGAGGCATCGAGGAGTTTAAAGCCGTAGCCGCCGTCCGCATCGGTCTGGATCAGATAGCCGCCGGTGGAGGGAAGATAATCAATACCGAGAATATTGTAGCTTGTCGAGAGCTGGATCCGCTCTTTCTGCTCGAGAGTATCCGGGTCGAGGCGGAAGATACATCCGTAATTGGAAGCATCCGGGCTGCTGTAGCCGCTCACGAGGATTTCATGTGTGACGGGATTGTATGCCATACCGTTTGCGTGAGCAAAGTCTGCGTCCCTTACCTGATGCGCGAGGGAATACTGCGTAACGGGATTTCCGTCTGCGTCTGTATCATTTTTATAGTAGGCAGAGACTACGTCCGGCTCTGTCGTCAGATCATTAAAATTTTCGATGCAGATGATATAATCTTCCGTCGCACAGACGGACTGCACCGCGCCGTTGCTGCCGAGAATCGGATATTCCCCGACCAGTTCCCAGGAGGCACCGGTAAACGGCGTACTGGAGGCAAAACCAGCCTGACAGAGTATGGGATGAGCGAGGAAGAGAAAAATACCCAGAAAAAGGGCAAGAAAAAAACGGCCGGATTTCTTGCCAGTGGGAGATTTTATCGAAAAATTTGTAAATGCAAGCCGCATATGATGTGTAGGTCCTTTCTTACAGAAAAAAGGTGAACTTTTTCTGTCATCCTATCTTACCACGGAACCGGCGGAAAGTAAATGAAGGAGGGATGGAGATTTTCTTACATATCGTTTAAGAAAATGTAATAATTTTGTAGTGTTTGCCGATGCAAAGTAGTTGTAAACATTTTACCGTCTTGGTAAAATAAACATAACAGAATTCAGAAAATTGTGAAGAAAAAGGAAAGGCAGAGAACCGATGATTAGAATCAAAGATATTGCAGACCGCGCAGGAGTCAGCCCGACGACGGTTTCGAATGTAATACACGGAAAGACAGGGCGCGTCTCAAAGGCGACGGTCGAGAAAATCAACCGGATTTTAAAGGAGATGGAGTACGTGCCGAGTATCAGCGCGCGCATGCTGGCGAACAACAGCTCCGGTCTTATTGGTGTGGCGCTTGGTTTCATGAAGAAAGGAAATGCATCTTCCTTTGAGGATCCCTTTGTGTCGGCAATGCTCGGAAATCTGGAGTATCAGATCCGGGAACACGGCTACTATATGATGCTGGTTGCGCGCCATGAGCAGGATGATCTTATGCAGCAGGCGCTCGGCTGGAATTTTGACGGCATGATTGCGATGGCTCTGAAGGAAAAGGAGATTGCAGAGCTCTCGGAACGTCTCGGAAAACCGCTGGTAACCATTGATCAGTATCTCCCGCCGGAACTTGGAGTCCGCTCCATTACGATGGATGACCGCGGCGGTGCGTACCAGATGAGTCAGTACCTGATTGGAAAGGGACATAAAAAATTTCTCTTTTTATCCGACTGCGATCTCGGTGTTGACCACTATCGGTGGCTCGGTGTGCGTCAGGCAATGGAGGAGGCGGGAATTGAGGACTTTGAAAGCCGCCATATTGTGATCCCGTGGGATCCAGAGCAGAGGGAGAAGGCATATGAGGAGATGCTTCCGTTCTTCAAAAAACAGACAGCGCTCTTTTTTTCATCGGATTACTATGCACTTGAAGCATCCAACTTTCTGCAGAACAGGGGAATAAAGGTTCCGGAGGAAATTTCAATTGCGGGCTTTGATGATGTTACTTATGCGACACTTGCGCGGCCGAAGCTGACTACCGTGCATCAGATGGTGGATGGAAAAGCACGCCGTGCCGTAGAGGTCCTGATGCACCTGATCCAGGATGAGCCGGTACAAAAAGATATTCCGCCATTGCCGACAACGCTGGTGGAGAGGGAGTCGGTAAGAGATCTGATGAAGTAAATAGTTACCAAATTTGCAGAAAAACTCTTGTAGAAACTGCTGGTTTTGCGCAAAACTATTGAAAAATCACCGTGAGGTATGGTAAACTGTGCTTGCAAACGACAGAATCAAAGAACCAGACACGTTCTGGGGATGAAATAAAGGAGGTAAAAAAATGGACAAAAAATGGTGGAAAGAAGCCGTAGTGTATCAGATTTATCCGCGCAGCTTCATGGACAGCAACGGAGACGGTATCGGCGATTTAAATGGTATCACATCCCGTCTGGATTATCTGAAGGATCTTGGCGTGGATGTTATCTGGCTGTCTCCGGTGTACCAGTCACCAAACGATGACAATGGATATGATATCAGCGATTACCAGGCAATCATGCAGGAATTCGGAACAATGGAGGATTTTGACCGCATGCTTTCGGAGATGCATAAAAGAGGCATCAAGCTGGTCATGGACCTTGTTGTCAATCATACCTCAGACGAACACAAATGGTTCGTGGAGAGCCGCAAATCGAAAGAAAACCCGTACCGCGACTATTACATCTGGCGTGATGCAAAAGAGGGAAAAGAGCCAAACAACTGGGGAAGCTGCTTCTCCGGCTCCGCATGGAAATACGATCCGCAGACCGAGATGTATTACCTGCATCTGTTTTCCACGAAGCAGCCTGACCTGAACTGGGAAAACCCGACCGTAAGAAAAGAAGTTTTCGATATGATGAACTGGTGGTGCGAGAAAGGCATCGACGGCTTCCGTATGGATGTCATCAGCATGATCTCCAAACCGGAAGGACTGCCGGATGGAAAGATTCCGGAAGGCGGACTCTACGGTGACTCCGGCTGCGTAAACGGACCGCATGTTCATGAGTATCTGCAGGAGATGAACAAGGAAGTCCTTTCCAAATATGATCTGATGACGGTCGGTGAGTGTGCCGGTGTCACGATCGAGGAGGCAGAAAAATATGCATCCGCAGACGGCAAAGAGCTCAGCATGGTATTCCAGTTCGAGCTGGTTGAGCTGGCAAGCGGAAAATACGGCAAATGGACGGACAAACGCGTACCGCTCAAAGATTTCAAACGCGTCATGACAGCATGGCAGACGGAGCTTGAGGGCAAGGCATGGAACAGCCTCTTCCTTGGAAACCACGACCAGCCGCGCTGCCTGTCCCGTTTCGGCGATGATTCACCGGAATATCGCGTAGTCAGTGCCAAAATGCTTGCAACCTGCCTTCATATGATGCAGGGTACCCCGTACGTATACCAGGGCGATGAGCTCGGCATGAAGAACGTTCCGTTCCACGATCTGTCCGAATTCCGCGATATTGAGAGCATCAACGCGTTTCACGAGCTGACCGGAGCCGGAAAAGTAGCGCCGGACGATATGATGCGCTACCTGAACCTGCGCGGAAGAGACAATGCAAGAACTCCGATGCAGTGGGATGATACCGCTTCGGCAGGATTTACCACAGGAACCCCGTGGATCAAAGTCGGACCGGATTACGAGACCGTCAATGCAAAAAATGAGATGGCGGATCCGGATTCTGTATACAATTATTACAAGAAACTGATTCATCTCCGGAAAGAGAAGGATATCATGGTTTACGGAACGTACGAGCTGCTCGATCCGGAAGACGAGGCACTGTATGTATATACCAGAACCTTAGGCGATCAGAAACTCCTCGTGATGTGCAATTTTACAAAAGAGGAGCAGGAGTACACGGTTCCGGAAACCTTTGCAGGAGCAGAGGTACTGATCAGCAACTATCCGCAGGACGGCGCGGCAGCAGGGACACGAAAACTGCGTGCGTATGAGGCAGTTGTTCTGGAAACCAAATAAAAAATGCAGAGGAACCTGTGGCAGAACGGATTTTTGCCACAGGTTCCCGTTCTCAAAATACGGCAAAAACCGGTAAGAGTAAGAAAGGGGAAAATAAAACATGAAATCATATCTGAAAATGGAGACACATCCGCTTGCAGATCCGAAGAATGTAGTAAAGGGCGATAAATATCGTATCACGGTGCTGACGGAGCATCTTCTTCGGCTGGAATACAGTGAGGACGGTGAATTTATCGATGCGGCATCCCAGACGGTTGTAAACCGTGATTTTCCAGCAGTGGAATTTTCCGTCAAAGACACAGGCGATGAGCTGGAGCTGCGTACAAAGTATCTGCAGCTGAATTACAACAAAAAGGCATTCTCTGCAAACGGACTTTCCTGCAAAACAACGGCAGTCGGCATCAGTTCTGTACCGGCATGGCATTACGGAGATCCGACACAGGATCTTGGAGGAACGGCCCGTACGCTTGATCAGGTCAACGGAGCATGCGAACTGGAACCTGGTATCATGTCCTGGTTTGGTTCCGCTGTTCTGGATGATTCGAAGTCGCTTCTGATGACAGAGGACGGTTGGGTGACCCCGAGAAAGAAAGGAGTGCAGGATCTGTACTTCTTCGGCTATGGCTGGAATTTCCGTTTGGCATTAAAGGATTTCTACCACCTTTGCGGCAAGACACCGATGCTTCCGAGGTTTGCGCTTGGAAACTGGTGGAGCCGTTACTGGCGTTACAGTGAAACATCCTATATGAAACTGATGGAAGACTTTGATAAAGAGAACGTTCCCTTCTCGGTTGCTGTTATCGATATGGACTGGCACCGTGTAGACGATGTGGATCCGAAATACGGCAGCGGCTGGACCGGCTATAGCTGGAATAAAAAACTCTTCCCGGATCCGGAGCGTTTTCTTGGAAAACTCCATGCACGCGGCATGAAGACAACACTGAACGTCCATCCTGCAGACGGAATTCGTGCGTATGAGGACTGCTATCCGGAAGTAGCAGAAGCTATGGGAGTGGATGCAAAAAAAGAAGAGCCGGTCAATTTTGACATTGCGGATCCGAAATTTGTTGATGTATATTTCGACAAAGTCCATCATCCGATGGAAAAAGAGGGCGTCGATTTCTGGTGGATTGACTGGCAGCAGGGACAAAGTACCAAGATCGAGGGTCTTGATCCGCTGTGGATGCTGAATCACTATCATTTCCTTGATAGTGGAAGAGACGGAAAACGTCCGATGACCTTCTCCCGCTACGCAGGACCCGGCTCCCACCGCTATCCGGTCGGATTTTCCGGAGACACTCACATCACCTGGGAATCACTGGATTTCCAGCCATACTTTACTAGCACAGCCTCCAACATCGGCTATGGATGGTGGAGTCATGATATCGGCGGCCATATGCTTGGCTACCGTGACGATGAGCTTGAAGCAAGATGGTATCAGTACGGAGTATTTTCTCCGATCAATCGTCTGCACAGCTCTAACAGTGCCTTCAGTGGAAAAGAGCCTTGGAACTTCAGTATGGAAGTGCGCAGCACGATGGATGATTTCCTCCGTCTGCGTCATAAACTGGTGCCGTATCTGTATACGATGAACTACCGTGCATGGAAAGAGGACACACCGATCGTTGTTCCGATGTATTATGATTACCCGGAGACGGTTTTCTGGGGCAAAAATCAGGCACCGAATCAGTACTTCTTCGGAAGCGAGCTGATGGTAACACCGGTGACAACGAAATGCATTCCGGAGCTGAAGCGTGCAAAAACAAAGGTGTGGCTGCCGGAAGGTACGTGGTTTGATTTCTTCAACGGAATGATTTACGAGGGTGGCAGAAGTATGGATCTGTACCGTACGCTCGAGGAGATCCCGGTTCTTGCGAAAGCAGGTGCGATTATCCCGATGACAGAGAAGATCAGTGCGCTGGATGTAGAATCCAACCCGGATGAGCTGACGGTACGCGTTTACGCGGGCGCGGACAATACATTTGCCCTGTACGAGGATGACAATACTACCATGGCATATGAGAAGGATGACTGTGCAAAAACATCGATGACGCTCGACTGGGGTGCGCGGAAATTTACGATTGCACCGGTTGAGGGCAATCAGAGCCTTGTTCCGGAAAGCAGAATGTACTGCGTAGAATTCGGCGGAAGTACGGCAAAAGAAGCGAAGGTCTTTGTAAACGGCGTGGAAGCGGATGCAGAAGTCAAAGAGAAAGACGGACTTCTTACGATCGCGGTAACAGATGTAAAACCGCAGGATACCGTGACAATCTGTCTGCCGGAAGATACGGAGATTGCAAAGAACGATGTCATGACACGTGCGATGGATCTGTTGCTGCACGCCGAAATCAGCTACATCACCAAAGAGCAGATCGCAAATCTTCTTCACAAAGCAGACGGAAAGGTAGCAATTCTGGCTGCAGAGCTGCAGAGCATGGAACTTTCAAATGATCTGCGCGGTGCGCTGCTGGAGATCATTACGGCATAAATTGCTGCAGAAAAACACGATTTGATTTACAGAAAAAGAATTCTGTGATACGATACATACAAAGAAAAGGAAGAGAGCGTGGCAGTGGATTCTGTCAGGCTCTCTTCTTGAAATGTGAGACAGGAGGATTTTTAAACGTGGGAAAATACATCATGGCACTTGATGCCGGCACAACGAGCAACCGCTGTATTCTGTTTGATCAGAAAGGACAGATCGTAAGCCTTGCGCAGAAGGAGTTTACCCAGCGTTTCCCGAAACCGGGCTGGGTGGAGCACGATGCCAATGAAATCTGGTCCACGATGCTCGGTGTAGCCGTGGAGGCAATGCAGAAAGCGGGCGCGTCCTACGAGGATATCGCGGCAATCGGCATCACAAACCAGAGAGAGACGACGATCGTCTGGGACAAAAAGACGGGAGAGCCGGTCTACAATGCAATTGTATGGCAGTGCCGCAGAACATCGGAATACTGCGATTCCCTGATGGAGCGCGGACTGGTTGACCGTTTCCGGGAGAAAACAGGTCTTGTGATCGATGCGTATTTTTCAGCCACGAAGCTGAAATGGATTCTAGATGAAGTTCCGGGCGTGCGCGAGCGGGCGGAGCGAGGCGATCTCTATTTTGGAACAGTGGAGACGTGGCTGATCTGGAAGATGACAAAGGGAAAGATACATGTCACCGATTACACCAACGCGTCCCGTACAATGCTGTTCAATATCCATACCCTGAAATGGGATGAGGATATCTTAAAAGAGCTGAACATTCCGCTCTGTATGCTGCCGGAAGTCCGCCCGTCGAGCTGTGTCTACGGGGAGACGGCATCCACATATTTCGGCGGCCCGATTCCGATTGCGGGAGCAGCGGGAGACCAGCAGGCGGCGCTGTTCGGCCAGACCTGCTATGCGCCGGGCGAAGCGAAAAATACATACGGAACAGGCTGCTTCCTGCTGATGAACACGGGAGAAAAGCCGGTTTCTTCGACACACGGTCTTGTTACCACGATTGCATGGGGCATCGGGGACAAGATTACGTATGCGCTCGAGGGATCCATTTTCGTCGGCGGAGCCGCAATCCAGTGGCTGCGCGATGAGATGAAGCTGATCGAGTCCTCGGCGGATTCCGAGTACATGGCGCAGAAGGTGAACGACACGAACGGCTGCTACGTCGTGCCGGCGTTTACCGGCCTTGGCGCACCGTACTGGGATCAGTATGCGAGAGGAACCATTCTCGGCCTGACCCGCGGCGTCAACAAATACCATGTGATCCGCGCAACGCTGGAGTCGATCACGTATCAGGTGGATGATGTCTTAAAAGCGATGGAGGCAGATTCCGGCATGAAGCTCTCTGCGCTGCGTGTGGACGGCGGAGCAAGCGCCAACAACTTCCTGATGCAGTGCCAGGCGGACATCAGCCAGGCGCCGGTGGAGCGGCCGTGCTGCATCGAGACGACCGCGATGGGAGCAGCTTATCTTGCGGGACTCGCCGTCGGCTACTGGCCGGATCAGGAGACGGTAAAACAGAACGGAGCCATTGACCGTACGTTTGAGCCGGAGCTCTCGAAAGAGGAGCGCGATGAGAAGATGAACGGATGGCACAAAGCAGTCCGTTACGCCGAAGGATGGGCAAAATAGAAAAAGATTTTGGGAATGCAGAAAAGGAACGGTTTCGTAATGAAAACCGTTCCTTTTCGCGTACTGTGACTTCTTGTCTACTGACGTTAAAGAATGTCGATATGTTCGCCGTTTAAAGCTTTGTTCATGCTTCGCACGGCACAGAATTTACCGCACATCGAGCAGGTATCTTCCTGTTCCGGCGAGCGGTCGGCGCGGATGGCTTTTGCGGTCTCCGGGTCCAGTGCACAGTCCCACTGTGCTTCCCAGTCGAGCACGCGGCGGGCGTCTCCCATCTTGTCGTCAATATCACGCGCATGCGGCACGCCTTTGGCAATGTCGGCAGCGTGTGCGGCGATTTTGCTTGCGATGATGCCCTGCTTTACGTCATCCAGGTTCGGAAGAGCCAGATGCTCTGCCGGCGTTACGTAGCACAGGAAAGCAGCGCCGTTCATAGCGGCAATTGCGCCTCCGATGGCAGCAGTGATGTGGTCATAGCCCGGTGCAATATCGGTCACAAGAGGTCCGAGGACATAGAACGGAGCGCCCATGCAGATGGTCTGCTGTACTTTCATGTTGGCCGCAATCTGATCCATCGGAACGTGGCCCGGTCCCTCAACCATAACCTGAACGTCTTTTTCCCAGGCACGTTTGGTGAGTTCGCCGAGGCGCACCAGCTCCTCAATTTGGCAGACATCCGTTGCGTCGGCAAGGCAGCCAGGACGGCAGGCGTCGCCGAGAGAAATGGTCACATCGTATTCACGGCAGATATCGAGAATCTCATCGTAATACTCGTAGAACGGATTCTCCTTGCCGGTCATGCACATCCAGGCGAACACGAGGGAGCCGCCGCGGGAAACGATATTCATTTTCCGTTTGTGTTTGCGGATCTGATCGATGGTTTTTCTGGTGATGCCGCAGTGCAGGGTGACGAAATCGACACCGTCCTCGGCATGGAGGCGGATGACGTCAATAAAATCTTTGGCGGTCAGCGTATCCAGGTCTCTCTGGTAATGGATCACACTGTCATATACCGGCACGGTGCCGATCATGGCCGGACATTCGGAGGTCAGTTTCCGCCGGAACGGCTGCGTATTGCCGTGGCTCGACAGGTCCATGATGGCTTCTGCGCCCATATTGACCGCGGAGAGTACCTTCTGCATCTCCACATCGTAATCTTTACAGTCTTTCGAAACACCGAGATTTACATTGATTTTCGTGCGCAGCATCGAGCCGATGCCCTCCGGATCGATGCAGGTGTGCAGTTTATTGGCCGGAATGGCAACCTTTCCGCTGGCAACGAGCGGCATCAGGTCTTCCACGGCCATATACTCTTTTTCTGCGACTTTTTTCAGCTCCGGTGTTACAATGCCGCGGCGTGCGGCGTCCATCTGTGTTGCGTAATTGCGTTCCATCTGTTGTTCTCCTTTATTTTCAAAATCAGATCCGGTAAGCGTGGTTCAGCGGTCCCGAGCCGTGGCCGAGATCCATCATGCTCGCGAGTGCGCCCGAAATATACTCTTTTGCGGCGGAAATGGCATCCGGAAGGGAAAGCCCCTTTGCGAGCCCCGATGCGATGGCGCTGGAGAGTGTACAGCCGGTGCCGTGTGTGTTCGGATTGTCGATGCGTTTTCCGGTGAACCAGGTAAATGTGCCGTTGTGATATAAAAGATCGTTGGCATCATTGATACTGTGGCCGCCCTTTAACAGAACGGCACAGCCGCAGGAATCCCCGATCTCTTTTGCGGCGCGTTCCATATCACTTTCCGACTGGATTTTGATGCCGGAGAGAACTTCTCCCTCTGGGATATTCGGTGTGATGACTTCGGCCAGAGGAAAGAGCAGTTTTTTCATCAGGTCAGGCACGCCGCCCGAAGCGAGCGCGGAGCCGCTTGTAGCGACGAGGACCGGGTCCACAACGATGTGTTTGGCCTGGTAGAAGCGAAGCCGTTCGGAGATGACTTCGATCAGTGCCGGGGAGGATACCATACCGATTTTGACGGCGTCCGGGAAGATGTCCGTAAAGACGGCGTCAAGCTGTGCGGCCAGAAACTCCGGTGTTACATCGAAAATACCGGAAACTCCGGTGGTGTTCTGGGCGGTGAGTGCGGTAATTGCCGACATGGCGTAAACTCCGTTTGTGATCATGGTTTTGATGTCTGCCTGAATGCCGGCGCCTCCGCTGGAATCACTTCCCGCGATTGTTAATGCTGTTTTCATGTTTTTCGCGTCCATGAGAATTACTCCTTTGCATTACTTTTCTTTTTGGACAGGCGACAAAGAAAGTGGTGCCCCCAGTCTGCCGCCTGGTGTGAGGATGAATGGTTACGTAAAATTATTTGTTTTCCAGCATGCGCAGAGTCTGTTCTTTCAGAGCCTTCGTTGCGGAAACAATGTCTTTCTGTGCAAAAATGGCACTGATGACGGCGATGCCGCAGATGCCGCTGCCGGAAAGCTCCGTCACGTTATCGCGTGTGATGCCGCCGATGGCGATGACAGGGATTTTAACGGCATTGCAGATAGCAGTCAGCGTTTCGTGGCTGACATCCTCCGCATCCGCCTTGGAACCGGTGTGGAAGACTGCGCCGACGCCGAGGTAATCTGCCCCGCGCTGCTCGGCGAGAATGGCCTGTTCCACGGTCTGTGCCGAAACGCCGATGATCTTGTCCGGGCCAAGCTTTGCACGGACATCGCCGGCCTCCATATCGCTCTGGCCGACATGAACGCCGTCCGCATCCATCTTAGCTGCGATTTCCACGTTATCGTTGATGACGAAAGGAACATGGTATGCGGCACAGAGTTTTTTCAGTTCCAGTGCCTCTTCCATAAAGTGATCCTGGTCAAGATTTTTTTCGCGGAGCTGGATAAACGTTGCGCCGCCCTGCAGAGCCTTTTCCACCTGGCTGTACAGTGTCTCGCCGTTCAGCCAGCTGCGGTCTGTCACAGCATATAAAAGCAGGCCTTTTTTATCGCACTTCATACTTTGCACCTTTCTCCAGCGTCTCGCCGTCCATGTGGTAGATGGCGTCGATGATGCGGTTCCGGTAGGTGGAGTTGCCGTCTTCCGGTTTCATATGGCTCCAGCCGATCTCGCCGGCAAATCCCATCGCGCAGACAGCGGCAGCAGCGGCTTTTAACGGCTCGTCCGGGTTGGCAACGAGGTAAGCGGTCATCATGCCGGAGAGCTGGCAGCCTGTTCCGGTGATGCTTCCCATCTCGGCGCGTCCGTTGCGGATCACGTAGCAGGTGTCAGCATCGGCAACGAGGTCGATCGCTCCTGTGATGGCGACAACACAGTTGTGGTCTTTCGCAAAGTTTTTTGCAAAAGCAACGGCGCTGTCGAGGTTTTCGTCTGTTACTTTATCGGCAACGTCTGCGTCAACACCCTTTGTCGTTCCGCTTCCAAGTGCCAGTGTTTTGATTTCGGAAATATTTCCGCGGATGACGGTGAACGGGATTTTTTTCATCAGTCCGACTGCGGTCGAAGTACGTAAGTGGCTTGCGCCTGCGCCGACTGGATCGAGCAGGATTTTGTGGCCGAGCGAAGCTGCTTTTGCACCGGCACGGTACATGCCGTCGATGCTCGTTCTGTGCAGCGTTCCGATGTTGATGTTCAGACCGCCGCAGATGGAGGTGATATCCTCGACATCCTCCGGTTCATCGGACATGATCGGGCTTGCGCCGCATGCCAGCAGAATATTGGCGACATCGTTTACTGTAACGTAATTTGTGATGTTGTGTACGAGAGGGGTTGTTTTTCTGACATTGTCAAGACAAGTGCCTAACATAATTTTTTGTTCCTCCTGTGTGAGTATTTTTGCAGAAGCAAATTCCCTTGTGGTACTGGAAGAACCTGTTGATGATGTGTTCATAGAGATTAAAAAAGCAGATATACGTGGAGGTATATCTGCAGAAAATGTGCATATCGTATCTCCCTACGTTGGCATTACCCAAATCAGGTTCAGGGTCTAGGAGATGCATCCTACTCTCAGCCCGCTTCGCACGCGAGCTCCCCTTTGCTTTCTGCAGACAATTATATACGCATAAAAACAATTGTGCAAGAGAAAAACGGAAGATTTAAAAAAATTTCAGAAAAATAAAAAAGACATGCAAAATATTGGAAATGTAATGTTATTTGGGTTGACAGAGAAAATAATATCAGCGTAAAATGAAGTATAAAATATGCGTGGAAGACAGGTGAAACGATGGAAGAACAAAGAAGCTTGAACTCTACCAGGACAGCCCGGAGTACACCTTCGACCTGATCCTCGTGGACGTGCATATCGCAAAGCCGATTGATGCGGAATTACTGAAAAAGAAAATTGCAGAGTATTGCAGGTGAAAAGAAGTGCCCCTGCCCGGCATCTGATGTGTGCCGGGCAGGGGCTTTTGATGTGCGAATCTTATTTTTCTTCCTCCGGGTACGTATAGCCCCAGGTTCTGCGGAAGGAGGTCATCAGATCCATGACGTCCTTCGTGTAGTCGAGGTGCATGGCAGATGCATCTCCATTGATGGCGCGTTCCATGTCGGCGAGCTCATAGGCGAGTGCATCGGCGTTGTCACCGGCTTTGATGATTTCGGATTCGCCGGTGGAAGCGTCTGTGATTTTTGCTTCCCAGGCACGCGGGTACTCCATGATCTCGATAAATCCGTTCTCACAGGAAACCATGCCGCGTTTCGGCTGTTTGGAGTGGAGAGAGAGCATCACACTTGCCATCTGTCCTTCCTGATTGGTGAGAAGGAGGCCGGCCTGCTCGTCCACACCGGTCGGAGCGGGCTTTACCTGGGAAAGGAGCTGATCCGGCTTGGAGTCGAAGAACCAGCGGAGGAAGGAGAGTGCGTATACGCCGATATCAAGCATCGCGCCGCCTGCGAGATTCCGGTTGAAGAAGCGGTTCTTCATGTTGTACTCTTTGAAACTGCCGAAGTTCATCGTGATCAGATTGACTCTGCCGAGACGGCCGGAGTCGAGAATTTTTTTCAGCTCTTTGTAGATCGGCATATGGTAAATCGTCATTGCCTCTCCGATGATGACACCTTTTTCTTTTGCAAGCGCTATGGCCTCGTCGAGCTCGTCGCTGTTCAGCGTAATCGATTTCTCAACGAGAATGTGTTTTCCATTGGCAATCGCCTCTTTCATAAAGCCAAGATGCGTGTTGTGCGGCGTCGTGATATAAATGACACCGACCTCCGGATCGGTAAACATCTCATGGAAATCATCGTAAACTTTTCCAATTCCATATTTCTCCGCAAAAGCAGCCGCCTTCTCATGGGTCCGGTTGCCGACCGCGTAAATATTCTTTCCGTTTTTCTGCAGTGCGACCGCCATTTCATTTGCAATCACACCGCATCCGAGTACAGCCCATTTGATTTCTTTCATCGTGAGATTCTCCTATCGTATCTATTTCGCCCAGAGCGGTTCTTCGCTTCCGCTGTAGTCAAACCGTCCGTCGTTTTTCTCTTCCAGTGCTTTGATCATATGGTACGTAAATTCATTGTAAGGCGTTGGAATTCCAAGCTCTTTTCCCATGCGGATCAGCGCACCCGAGAACATATCAATTTCCGTATGGCGTCCCGCATCGAGATCCTGGAGCGTTGAGTAGCGCGCCGTCGGCGGAACCGCACTTCCGCGTCCCGAGGAGACATCCGCCTTGCTGATATCAATTCCCTTTGCCTCCGCAATCGCCATCAGTTCTGCGCGGAGTCCGTCGCTGATCGCCTTCATATGCACACTGTCGCGGTAGCAGCCGACCCCGGCACCGAGAATAGCCTGCGGCAGGTTATTGCAGACATTCAGCCGGAATTTGCTCCATATTTCCTCTAAAATACAATCGGTTGCCCGGTAATGCAGCCCTGTGCCGGAGAACAGATCAAGAACAGCCTGCACACGCTCACTGTCGTACGGCGCCGAAACTTCGCCGAAAATGATGCCGAGCGTCGCCTCAGGGTTGAAAACGTAGCCGTCATTCTCTTTATGAGAAGCTACTTTGATAACAGCATGAAGCAGATGCTCCGCACCGACTTTTTGCGCGATGATCTCCTCACTGTCCACGCCGTTCATCAGACTCATGATCACAGTATTCTCGCCGGTAACGGCAGTAATATTGTCAAGAGCCCCCGGCAGTGCGCCGTATTTGAGCGAGACGATCAGAAAATCCACGTCGTGTGCCTCTTCCGGTGTCCATACCTCCGGGTGATAAACCGTATCGTTAATTTTGCATCCTTTGTTTTTCAGACGCTTCGCCCGTTCCCCGGACGCGATAACGCCAAGCCGGATGTCCTTTTTCTCCGAAAGCCCCCAGATCACATAAGACCCAACCGCTCCGGCGCCCAGAACAGCAACTGATTTTATTTTCATAATAGCCTCCTTTGTAACTGTTTGAATTACCCTTACTATAACAAATTTTGCGGAGATCCTCAATTTGTTTTTCAAAATAGAAAATTTCGGAAAAGGAAGCCTAAATGTGTTGACGGAGCGATAAGGTAGATTGTAGAATGAAAAGAAAATGTACGAAGACAAAATCCGGACGAAAGAAGAACAGAAGGCAAAAGAAAAACAAGAGAAGAAATAAGAAACGAAGGAGAAACGAAATTCGAACATTTCTCCTTCGTTTTTTGCACGCATTTTTACCGGGAAATCATATTCTAAGGTTAGAATGAAAAAACAGGAGAATCTGTTGATGAAAGGAAAATGGCTGACAGGTGCGCTTGTACTGGCAATGGCGGCAGTGACGCTGGCGGGATGCGGGGCAAAAGATGAGACAAAAGAAAAAGTGGAGCAGGTGACATTAAATGAGGTTGCCCACTCCATTTTTTACGCCCCGCAGTACGTGGCAATTGAGGAGGGGTATTTCGCGGACGAGGGCATTGATCTGACGCTGATGACAGGATTTGGTGCAGATAAAGTGCTGACGGCGATGATTTCCGGCGAGGCGGATATCGGGTTTATGGGGGCGGAGGCAACCGTCTACGCGTACCTCGAGGGAACCGCAGACCCGGTTGTGAACTTCGCGCAGCTGACGCAGCGGGCGGGAAACTTTGTTGTGGGAAGAGAGAAAGACAATTCGTTTACCTGGGAGAAATTGAAAAACAAAGAGGTATTAGGGGGAAGAAAAGGCGGTATGCCGGAAATGGTCTTTGAGTATGTTCTGGCGCAGAAAGGGATTGATAAAAAAGACGTAAACATCAACCAGAGCATCGATTTTGGTTCCACAGCTGCCGCGTTCTCCGGCGGGCAGGGGGATTATACGATTGAATTTGAACCGTCCGCGACACTGCTCGAGCAGAAAGGCGACGGCTATGTCGTGGCATCGGTCGGAACGGAATCCGGGTATGTGCCGTATACGTCGTACAGCGTCAAACAGAGTTATCTGAAAACGCACGGCGCAACCGTAGAAAAATTCACGAAGGCACTGCAGAAGGGAATGGACTTCGTGCAGACGCACACACCGGAGGAGATTGCAGAAGTGATTGCGCCGCAGTTTGCAGAAACCGAGCTGGAAACCATCACCGCGATCGTGCGCCGCTACTATGAGCAGGATACGTGGAAAGAAAATCTGATCTTTGAGGAAGAAAGTTTTGATCTTCTGCAGGAGATTCTGGAGCAGGCGGGAGAGCTGGAGAAAAAGGCACCGTACAAGACACTCGTGACAACAAAATACGCCGAAGAGGCCGCCGCCAAAGGCTGATTCCGGCGGAATAGAAAAGCGAAAAAAGACAGAAAAAGACACTTTTCGACATTCGTCGACAAACAGCGACATTTCATTCGAAAAAAATAAAGAAAATTGTAAAAGAAAAGCAGAAAAATAGAGAAAAAGTATTGCAAAAAAGTAAATTTTGTTGCATACTATGGGTGTCGCATATATTTTTTACAACACAGGCATACGGAGGCGAACAGACATGAAAGTAGGTTTTATCGGCGGCGGCAACATGGCGAGTGCCATGATTGGCGGAATGATCCAAAAAGGAGTTGTATCTGCAGATGACATTCTGGTATCGGTCCGCACGGAGAAAAGTGTGGAACGCTTGACCAACCAGTTTGGAGTCCAGGCGACTACGGAGAACGAAGCGGTCGTAGCCGGATCCGATCTTGTATTCCTGGCAGTAAAGCCAAACCAAATAAAAAATATAATAAACCTCGTCAAAAATTTCATCTCACCCGAGAAGATTATCGTATCGATTCTTCCCGGTAAGTCTTTACAATGGCTGGGTACAGAAATCGGAAAACCAACAAAGTTAATTCGCACCATGCCAAACACACCAGCACTCGTCGGAGAAGGAATGACCGGCGTCTGTGCCAATGATCTCGTGACGGAGGAAGAGCTGCAGCTCGTTTTAACCCTCCTGAAAAGCTTTGGCCGCGCAGAAGTTGTTCCGGAGTATCTGATGGATACCGTCACAGGTGTCAGCGGAAGCTCGCCGGCGTACGTATTTCTTTTCCTGGAGGCTCTTGCAGATGCGGCCGTAGCCGAAGGAATGCCGAGAAAACAGGCATATGAATTTGCTGCACAGTCTGTCCTTGGAAGCGCCAAAATGCTTCTCGAGACAGGAATGCACCCGGGAGAATTAAAAGACATGGTCTGCTCGCCAGGCGGAACCACCATCGAAGCGGTTGCCGTACTGGAGCGGGAGAAACTGAGAAGTGCTGTTATTGATGCAACACGAGCCTGCATCCGGAAATCAAAGGGAGTGGATTAGAAGGAGCAGCACCGCCGCTTTGACAGAATGACGCTAATGTGAAAGCAGCAAAAATAAAGAATGTATGCACAAGAAAACAAACCAAAACAAGCAAAAAGCAAGCACAAAAAAGAGTAAAAAAACAAACGAGCGGAAAAATCCCGGCAGCCGTGGAAAAGGCACCGGGATTTTTTCTGGTAATTTATAGTTTTTTTCCTTTACTGAGCGTACTGTTGTGATAATCGGAAGAATAGGTTACATCCTTTCCAAACCATACCGGAGGAACAAAGGCGTTTGCGGATGCTTCGTCCGGAAACTCCACCTCTGCGAGGTAAAGGCCTTCATACGGCGCATCAAAGACATCGAGCTCGATCGTCAGATCCGTTCCGGTAAGCGGCAGCAGATAGCGTGTTTTTGAGATGAGAACGCCGTCTGCCTTTTCCCGCAGATGCAGGTAGGATTCCTTTGTGAGCGGAAGATTATACTCTTCACGCACCATCAGCCCTTTTGACTTGTAGGTCAGATAATATTCGTCGTCAGAGCGGCGGATGCGGACAACCGGTTCGGTGGAAAGATAGCCCTGCTCGATTTTTTTACATGGATAGCTTGTAAGATTTTCCGGAAGCTGATCCAGAAGGTATTTGCGTTCGATTTCCATAAAAGAGACCCCTTCTCGTGATTGCATCACTGCTTTTTTCAAGAGTTTACCATGCTTTTTCCGTGATGTTAAGCGAAATCCGGCTTTTTGCGAAAAAAGTCCTGAAATTTTTATGAAATGCAAGCATTCTGCGGAAAAATGTGGTATAATAGCGGCGGTTTGTTACAAAGAAAAGCAGAGAATATCACGTGACAAAACACACGAGACTGATCATACAACACAGGAGGACAAAACCATGGCAAAGATTTATGTATTTCTGGCAGACGGATGTGAAGAGATTGAGGCACTGACCCCGGTGGATCTGCTGCGCAGAGCCGGAGAAGACGTATGCACCGTTTCTATTATGGGAAGAAAAGAAGTAACAGGATCCCACAAAATCACCATTCTTGCAGATGAAACCATCGAAGAGGGAGAGTTTGATGACGGAGACATGCTGGTACTTCCGGGCGGAATGCCGGGTACATTAAATCTGGCCGGAAACGAGACGCTCGCAGCGCTGATCCGTTCCTATGACGATCAGGAAAAGAAACTGGCAGCCATCTGCGCAGCGCCGAGCATCCTTGGTGTGATGGGCATCTTAAAAGATAAAAACGCTGTCTGCTTCCCGGGATTTGAAGAAAAGCTGGCAGGCGCAAACGTACTCGATGTACCGGCAGTCACCGACAAAAATGTGACCACCGGCCGCGGCATGGGAGCAGCCACTGACTTCGCACTGGAGCTGATCCGTGTTCTGCAGGGAGAGGACAAAGCAAAAGAAATGGCGGAAAAAATCGTATTTCATTGCTAAAAAAAAGCCTAAAAACCACAGAAATATAAAAAAATCACTGGCGTTTTTGAAAAGAGTATGCTATACTCGATAAATGACTGTAGAATGGAGAGGTGTGCAGGTTTTCTGCCGCTTTTCAGATAAATCAAGGAGGAAATTGATAAAATGAGTGTACAGGTCGAAAATTTAGAAAAGAATATGGCCAAACTTACCATTGAGGTTCCGGCTGAAGAATTAGAGAAAGCACTGGAGAAAGCTTACCAGAAACAGAAAAAGAACATCAGCGTTCCGGGCTTCCGTAAAGGAAAAGTTCCGAGAGCTATGGTAGAAAAAATGTATGGCCCGGCAGTATTCTATGAGGATGCTGTAAACAGCCTTGTTCCGGAAGAGTATTCCAAAGCAGCAGAAGAGAGCAAACTGGACATCGTATCCCGTCCGGAGATCAACGTAGAGCAGATCGAAAAAGGCAAAGCTTTCATCTTTACCGCAACTGTAGCAGTAAAACCGGAAGTTACCCTTGGCGAGTACAAAGGTCTGGAAGTAGCAAAAGCTGACACAACCGTTACAGATGAAGAAGTAGAAGCTGAGCTGAAAAAAGAGCAGGAGAAAAATGCAAGAACCATCAATGTAGAGGATCGTCCGGCAGCAGACGGAGATACCGTTACACTTGACTTCGAAGGTTCTGTAGACGGCGTTCCGTTCGACGGCGGCGCTGGAAAAGATTATCCGCTGACCCTTGGCTCCCATTCCTTCATTCCGGGATTCGAAGAGCAGCTCGTTGGCGCAGCTCTGGAAGAAGAGAAGGAAGTAAACGTTACTTTCCCAGAGGATTATCAGGCAGAAGAGCTTGCTGGAAAAGCAGCAGTATTCAAATGCACCATCCACAAAATCGAAGCAAAAGAGCTTCCGGCACTTGATGACGACTTCGCAAAAGACGTTTCCGAGTTCGATACTCTGGATGAGTACAAAAAAGAAATCAAAGACAACCTGACCAAGAAAAAAGAAGAGCAGGCTAAGACAGAAAAAGAGAACGCTGTCGTAGATAAAGCAGTAGAGAACGCAACAATGGAGATTCCGGAAGCTATGATCGATACGCAGGTAGAGAACATGGTTGACGATTTCGCAAGAAGAATCCAGTCCCAGGGTCTGTCCATGGAGCAGTACATGCAGTTTACAGGCGCTACCGTTGATTCCTTAAAAGAGCAGATGAAACCGCAGGCTGTTAAGAGAATCGAGAGCAGACTGGTACTTGAGAAAGTTGCAGAAGCAGAGAACATCCAGATCAGCGATGAGAAGCTGGACGAAGAGCTGGCTAAAATGGCTGAAATGTACAAAATGGAGCTGGATAAATTCAAAGAGCTCGTTGGCGAATATGAGAAAGAGCAGATGAAGAAAGATCTCGCTGTTCAGGAAGCAGTAACTCTCATGGCCGACAGCGCAAAAGAGGCGTAAGACCTCGGAAAGAGAGGCAATTGAATGAGTTTTGTACCTTATGTCATCGAGCAGACAAGCAGGGGAGAGAGAAGTTACGATATTTATTCAAGACTGCTGAACGACCGTATTATTTTTCTGGGAGAGGAAGTCACTGACGTATCGGCAAACCTGATCGTTGCACAGCTTCTGTTCCTAGAGTCTGAAGATCCGGGAAAAGATATCCACATGTATATCAACAGCCCGGGAGGTTCTGTAAGCGCAGGACTTGCTATCTACGATACGATGCAGTACATCAAATGTGATGTATCCACGATCTGTATCGGTATGGCTGCCAGCATGGGAGCATTCCTTCTTGCCGGCGGTACCAAAGGAAAGAGAATGGCTCTGCCAAACTCTGAAATCATGATTCATCAGCCATCCGGCGGTGCACAGGGTCAGGCAACCGAGATCAAAATCGTTGCAGAACAGATTCTGAAAACCAAACGGAAATTAAATGAAATTCTGGCGGCAAATACAGGAAAACCGCTGGAACAGATTGAGATCGATACCGAGCGTGACAACTATATGTCCGCAGAGGAAGCAAAAGCATACGGTCTGATTGATAATGTAATTACGAACCGATAAGAGAGGAAAGGTGTCCAAAAGCGTAGTTCCGGCAATGAGGCTTTTGTGGCACCTTTTGCCTTATCCGGCGATAAGGTTTAGTTGTAATATGTTGAAAGGAAGAAAACGATGGCTATAAAAGGGAATGATACCAAGATCCGCTGCTCTTTCTGCGGAAAGACAGAAGACCAGGTACGCAAGCTGATCGCAGGCCCGGACGGGGCATACATCTGTGATGACTGCGTGGCAATCTGCTCGGAGATCATTCAGGAAGAGTTTGAGGATCTGTACGGCGAGCAGAATACCGACGAGATCAACCTGATCAAACCAAAGGAAATCAAAGCATTTCTGGATGACTACGTAATCGGACAGGATGAGGCGAAAAAAGTGCTCTCCGTTGCTGTTTACAATCATTACAAACGAGTGCTTTCCGGTGCATCCTCCGACATCGAACTGCAGAAGAGCAACATTCTGATGCTCGGACCGACCGGTTCCGGAAAAACGTATCTGGCACAGACACTGGCCAAACTGATCAACGTTCCGTTTGCAATTGCAGACGCAACGGCGCTCACCGAGGCAGGTTATGTCGGCGAGGACGTAGAAAACATTCTGCTCCGCCTCATTCAGGCAGCAGACTATGATATCGAGCGCGCTGAGCACGGCATCATCTACATCGATGAGATCGATAAAATCACAAGAAAATCCGAAAACGCTTCGATCACACGAGATGTTTCCGGCGAGGGTGTACAGCAGGCACTGCTGAAAATCCTGGAGGGAACTGTAGCTTCCGTTCCGCCGCAGGGCGGAAGAAAGCATCCGCATCAGGAGTTTATTCAGATTGATACGACGAATATCCTCTTTATCTGCGGCGGTGCATTCGAAGGACTCGAGAAGATCATCGAGACGAGACAGGATACGAAATCCATTGGATTCAACAATCCGATTGGGCATGCCAAGGATGAAAATGTCGGAGATCTGCTCCGTCAGGTCATGCCGCAGGATCTGACCAAGTTCGGCCTGATTCCGGAGTTTGTCGGACGTGTGCCGATTGTCGTTACGTTAAATTCTCTGGATGAGACGGCCCTGATGAAGATTCTGGTTGAGCCGAAGAATTCTCTGGTCAAACAGTACAAGAAGCTGTTTGAGCTGGACGGCGTACAGCTTGACTTCAAAGAAGATGCACTCGAAGCGATTGCAAAGAAATCCCTGGAGCGGAAAACAGGCGCCAGAGGTCTCCGCGCAATCATGGAAGATACGATGATGGATCTGATGTATGAGATCCCGTCGGACAATACGACAAAAGAATGCGTCATCACCAAGGACGCTGTAGAAAAGAAGGCGGAGCCGGAGATTATTCACGGCGAACCGGCCCCTGTTCCACGGCGGAATATGGGAAGAAGATCCGGAAGACCGGAAACCGCCTGAAAAACGCAGGAGGAAACTTAAATGGAAGAAGTGACAAAAGTATTACCGGCGATTGCGCTGCGTGGAACGACGATTCTGCCGGATATGATTGTACATTTTGATATCAGCAGACCTAAATCGGTTCGTGCGGTCGAGGAGGCGATGCTGGGAGACCAGAAAATTTTCCTGATTACACAGAAAGACCCGGATACGGAAGTACCGGGTCTGCTTGATGTGTATAAAATTGGAACAATTGCGGTCATCAAACAGGTTGTGAGAATGCCAAAAGATGTTCTGCGGATTCTCGTAGAAGCAGAAAGACGTGCAGAACTGCTGAACTTCGAGGAAGAGGAGAGCGAGTATCTCCGCGCCGAGGTGGCGCTGTTTACCGGCTCGGACGAAATGCAGTTTTCCGATATCGAGCAGGAGGCAATGCTGCGCAACTTAAAAGAGCTGTTTGCCGTCTACTGCGAGCAGACGCAGAAAGTCAGCAAGGAACTGGCAGGCCAGATCCTCGGAACCGAAGAAGTCGGAAAGCTGGTGGACCAGATCTGCATGAATCTGCCCCTCGACTACGTAAACCGCCAGAAACTGCTGGAGGCTGTGGAGCTTTCCGAGCGGTATGATACGCTCTGCGTCATGATCGCCAACGAGATTCAGATTCAGGAGATCCGTTCGGAGATTCAGGGAAAAATCAAAGAGCGGATCGATAAGAACCAGCGTGATTATATTCTGCGCGAGCAGCTTAAAGTCATCCGCGAGGAACTCGGCGAGGACAATTCCCGGACCGAGATTGAAAATTATAAGAAGCAGCTTGAGAAGCTCAAAGCCTCCAAAGAGGTAAAAGAGCGGATTTCCGAGGAGATCCACCGTCTGGAAAATTCGGCCAGCAATCCGTCCGAGGCAGGCGTGATCCGCGGCTATATCGAGACACTGCTGGGGCTTCCGTGGGATAAGGCATCCCGTGACAATCAAGATCTGGCAAGAGCACGCGAGATTCTGGAGGAAGATCACTACGGTCTTTCGAAAGTAAAAGAGAGAATCCTCGAATTCCTGGCCGTACGCACCCTGACGAAGAAAGGCGAGAGCCCGATTCTCTGCCTGGCAGGCCCTCCGGGAACCGGTAAGACCTCGATTGCGAGAAGCGTGGCGCGAGCCCTGAATAAAAAATACGTCCGCATCTGTCTCGGCGGTGTGCGGGATGAGGCGGAGATCCGCGGCCACAGAAGAACCTACATCGGCGCGATGCCGGGACGCATTGCGGCGGGACTCCATCAGGCGAAGGTGAAAAATCCGCTGATGCTGCTCGATGAGATCGACAAAGTAAGTGCAGATTACAAGGGAGATACCTCTTCCGCACTTCTTGAGGTCCTCGATTCCGAGCAGAATAATAAATTTGCCGATCATTACGTAGAGCTTCCGATCGACCTTTCGGAGGTGCTCTTTATTGCAACCGCAAATGATATTCAGAACATTCCGCGTCCGCTGCTGGACCGTATGGAAGTGATTGAAATTTCAAGCTATACGGAAAATGAGAAGTTCCATATCGCAAAAGAACATCTCGTTCCGAAGCAGAAGAAGGCGAACGGTCTGAAAGAAGCACAGCTTGTGATCGAGGATGAGGCGTTGATGGAAGTGATCAGCGGCTACACCAGAGAGGCCGGTGTCCGCTCCCTGGAGCGCCAGATCGGCAGAATCTGCAGAAAGAGCGCGAGAAAGATTCTCGAGGAACAGGTAAAAGAGGTTGTTGTGACGAAAGAAAATCTGGAAGAGTTCCTCGGAAAAGAGAGGTATGAGTTCCAGCCGGCCAACGAAAAACCGGAGATTGGTATTGTGCGCGGTCTTGCCTGGACGGCAGTCGGCGGCGATACGCTGCAGATCGAGGTCAATGTGATGCCGGGAAAAGGAGAGTTTCTGCTGACCGGCCAGCTCGGCGATGTGATGAAGGAGTCTGCGCAGGCGGGCATCAGCTTTATTCGTTCCGTGGCAGAGCAGTATGAGATTCCGAAAGAATTTTTCGAGAAACACGACATCCACATTCACATTCCGGAGGGGGCCGTTCCAAAAGATGGCCCGTCTGCCGGTATTACGATGGCGACGGCGATGGTTTCCGCGATCACAAAGGTTCCGGTAAAAGCAGACGTTGCGATGACCGGAGAGATTACGCTCCGCGGCCGTGTGCTTCCGATCGGCGGCTTAAAAGAGAAGCTGCTGGCGGCAAAGAAAGCCGGTATCCATATGGTTCTCGTTCCGGAGAAAAATGAGCCGGATGTAAGAGAACTGGATGCGGAGATCACAGACGGATTGCAGATCGAATTTGTCGGCAGCATGGAACAGGTATTAAAACTGGCACTTGTGGAAAAGAAGTAAGGCCAGAAGATGCAAAAAACAGGAGAAGAAAAGTATGGTAATTAAACAGGTAGAGCTGCAGCACGTCTGCGGAATCACCAGTAAACTGCCGGATACCGGTCAGGTGGAAGTGGCATTTGCGGGAAAATCCAATGTTGGAAAATCTTCTCTCATCAATGCCCTGATGAATCGGAAATCACTGGCGCGTACCAGTGCGCAGCCGGGAAAAACACAGACGATCAACTACTACCACATCAATGAGGAAATGTATCTGGTGGATTTGCCGGGATACGGTTTTGCGAGAGCCTCCGAGGAGGTTAAAGCAAAATGGGGCAAGCTGATCGAGGATTATCTGCATCAGTCAAAAATGCTGCACGCAGTATTTCTTCTGATTGATATCCGTCATGCACCGTCCAACAACGACCGCATTATGTATGAATGGATCCTTCGAAACGGTTACCAGCCGATCATTATTGCAACGAAGCTGGACAAGATCAAACGCAGTCAGCTTCAGAAACAGATCAAGCTGATCCGTGAAACGCTGGAGGTCGAGAAAGATACGATTGTGATTCCGTTTTCTGCGGAGACAAAACAGGGACGTGAGGAGATCTGGAATCTGATCGATGAAATCCGCTCGGATGCAGAAGAAAGCGGGGAATAATGTCATGGGTATGATACGTGCAGCAGGCCTTGGGTATGAATACCTCCGTTACGAGGAGGAAGGACAGGAGCCGGAAGTAACAAAAGCGATCGAAGATGTCAGTCTGGAAATCCAGAAGGGACAGTTTATTGCGGTGCTCGGGCATAACGGAAGCGGAAAATCAACGCTTGCGAAACATATCAACGCTCTGCTGGTGCCTACAGAAGGCACCATGTGGGTGGACGATATGAAGACGACAGATGAGGAGGATGTCTGGAAGATCCGCCAGAAAGCCGGTATGGTATTCCAGAACCCGGATAACCAGATCATCGGAAATGTGGTGGAAGAGGATGTCGGCTTTGGACCGGAAAATCTGGGTGTCCCGACCGATGAAATCTGGAAACGGGTGGAGGAGAGCCTTACGGCGACCGGGATGATTTCATACCGGGCCCACTCTCCGAATAAGCTCTCGGGAGGTCAGAAACAGAGGGTTGCAATTGCAGGAGTGATGGCTATGCAGCCGGAATGTATTGTTCTTGATGAACCAACCGCGATGCTGGATCCGAACGGACGAAAAGAGGTTCTTCGCGCTGTGCGTAAGCTGAATGAAGAAAAGGGCGTTACGGTTATTCTGATTACGCATTACATGGAAGAGGTTGTTTTTGCGGACCGTGTGTTCGTTATGGACAGCGGCAGACTGGTAATGCAGGGGACGCCAAGGGAGATTTTTTCCGAAGTGGAGAAATTAAAAGAGCTCCGTCTTGATGTACCCCAAGTGACACTGTTGGCTTATGAATTGAGAAAAAATGGTGTAGATCTCCCGGAGGGAATTTTGACCATTGAAGAACTGGTGAATGCATTATGTCATTGAAACTTGAAGATGTAACGTACACATACAGCCCGGGAACGGCATATGAAATGCACGCCCTGGAGCATATCAATCTTGAAATTCCGAATGGCCAGTTTGTTGGGATTATCGGCCATACGGGAAGCGGAAAATCGACGCTTGTGCAGCATTTGAACGGTCTGATCCGCCCGACATTGGGACGGGTGCTGTATAACGGAGAGGATATCTGGAAAGAAGGATATCCGCTAAGAGAGCTTCGAAGCCATGTGGGACTGGTTTTCCAGTACCCGGAGCATCAGCTCTTTGAGACGGATGTGATCACAGATGTCTGCTTCGGTCCGAAAAACCAGGGACTTTCACCGGAGGAATGCAGAAAACGGGCGGAAGAGGCACTGGATCATGTCGGATTTCCAAAGGAAATGTATGAAAAATCGCCGTTTGAACTCTCCGGAGGTCAGAAACGTCGTGTTGCGATTGCCGGTGTGCTTGCCATGAACCCGGATTTTCTGGTGCTTGACGAGCCGACTGCAGGCCTTGATCCGAAGGGACGCGATGAAATCCTCGATCAGCTTGCATTGCTGCATAAGACGCGCGGCATTTCGGTTGTGCTCGTATCGCACAGCATGGAGGATATTGCAAAATATGTAGAGCGGATTATTGTCATGAACCACGGTCATGTGGCGTTTGACGATACACCGAAGAAAGTCTTCGCTCACTATAAAGAGCTGGAGAAAATCGGTCTTGCGGCGCCGCAGATGACGTATATTATGCATGCGCTAAAGGAACACGGCATGGACATGGACGTAACGGCGACAACGGTTGAAGAGGCGCGCGATACGATTCTTGCGGCACTGAAAAGTCAGAAGAAAAACGGGAAAAAAGGAGCAGAAGTATGTTAAGAGATATTACTCTGGGACAGTATTACCCGGCAGATTCCATTCTGCACCGGCTTGACCCGCGTGTGAAATTTGTAGGAACGATCGTTTATGTCGTTTCCCTCTTTTTGTTCCACAATTGGGGCTATCTGCTTGGAACCGTATTCCTTGCGGTGATGATTAAACTGTCGAAGGTACCGTTCAAATTTATCACGAAGGGTCTGAAATCAATTTTTGTGCTGCTTGCGATTACGATGGTGTTTAACATCTTATTTACGCCGGGTGAGGTGCTCGTCCGTATCTGGAAAATTACGATCACCCGTGAGGGTGTGGCTATGGCATGCCGTATGTCGGTGCGTCTGATTTTCCTGATGATCGGCTCTTCGCTGATGACGCTGACGACAACACCGAACCAGCTGACGGATGCACTCGAAAGCCTGCTCGGACCATTGAAAAAAATCCATGTGCCGGTGCATGAGATTTCCATGATGATGTCAATCGCACTCCGTTTTATCCCGATTCTCCTGGAAGAGACAGACAAGATTATGAAAGCGCAGATGGCGCGCGGCGCGGATTTTGAGAGCGGAAATATTATCCAGAGAGTAAAGAACATGGTGCCGCTTCTGGTGCCGCTGTTTATTTCAGCATTCCGCCGTGCAAATGATCTGGCGCTGGCGATGGAAGCACGCTGCTACCATGGAGGAGAGGGAAGAACACAGATGAAACCGCTTCGGTATCAGACGCGCGATTATGCAGCGTATGGCGTTCTTATGGCATACCTTGTGTGCAGTATCGGCCTTCGCGTGTGCGGACTCTGACTTTGACGAAAACGGAGGAGAAGAATGCGCAGAATTAAGCTGATTGTAGCGTATGACGGCACAAATTATTGTGGATGGCAGGTGCAGCCAAACGGCATTACAGTACAGGAAGTATTAAATCAGGCTCTTTCCGATCTTTTTGCGAAGAAAACGGCCTGCATCGGCGCAAGCCGGACCGACGCCGGGGTACATGCTCTCGGCAATGTTGCGGTATTTGATACGGATGCGAGAATGCCGGCGGACCGTATCGCATTTGCACTCAACACACGGCTTCCGGCAGATATCCGTATTCAGGGATCATCCGAAGTGCCGCCAGACTTTCACCCGCGTTTTACCGCAACAGTCAAAACATATGAATACAGGATTTTGAACCGCACCTTTGCAGATCCGACGCGGAGACTGAATTCCTATTTCTGGTACGGCCCGCTGGATGTGGATGCGATGCGGCAGGCAGCATCGTATCTGGTTGGCATGCATGATTTTAAAAGCTTTGCAACAGCAAAACCGGAGGTGACCGACACGGTCCGTACGATCTATGAAACGAGTTTGGAAAAAGAAGACGATCTGATCCGCTTCCGGATCACCGGAAACGGTTTTCTCTACAATATGGTGCGGATTATCACCGGAACACTGCTTGAGGTTGGAAAGGGTGATTATCCGCCGGAGAAAGTAAAAGAAATCCTTGCGGCGAAGGATCGAAAAATGGCGGGAGCAACGGCCAGGCCGGAGGGGCTGACCCTGGTGCAGATCCGGTATCCCGAATGGGATTTCGAGTAAAGACATAAGTGGTCTGTATTTCCCGCAAAACGGGACTCGCAGTTTGCAAAAAAATGCAAAATATGGGTAAAAAATAGTTGACATTCCAAAATCCGTATAATATAATTACTAAATGTGTGACGTAGTTTGAAAACGCCGATGCCATAAGCCCCGGTAAGGCGGTTTCCTATATACATGAAACAGTAAATTGAATTTTTCACAGGAGGTTATATCCATGAACACCTTTATGGCAAATCCAGATAAGATTGAAAGAAAATGGTATGTTGTTGATGCAGAAGGATGTACATTAGGACGTCTGGCATCTGAAGTAGCAAAAGTATTACGTGGAAAAAACAAACCGGAGTACACTCCGCACGTAGATACTGGTGATTACGTAATCGTAATCAACGCTGATAAAGTAGCAGTAACCGGTAAAAAACTGGATCAGAAGATCTATTACAGCCACTCCGATTATGTAGGCGGAATGAAAGAAGCTACTCTTCGTGAGATGATGGCTAAGAAACCGGAGAAGGTTGTTGAACTTGCAGTGAAAGGCATGCTTCCAAAAGGACCTCTTGGAAGACAGATGTTCACAAAACTTCACGTATACGCTGGTGCAGAGCACGCTCATGCAGCTCAGAAACCAGAAGTATTAACATTTTAATAGGGAGGTAAAGAACATTGGCTAGCGCAAAATATTACGGAACCGGAAGAAGAAAAAAATCTATCGCAAGAGTATATCTTGTACCGGGAACTGGTAAAGTTACCATCAATAAAAGAGACATCGATGAGTATTTTGGTCTGGAGACCCTGAAAGTTATCGTTCGTCAGCCTCTGGCAGCTACAGAGACATCCGATAAATTCGACGTGATCGTAAACGTTCACGGCGGCGGATACACAGGACAGGCAGGAGCAATCCGTCATGGTGTTGCACGTGCCCTTCTGACTGTAGACAACGACTACAGACCAGTTCTGAAAAAAGCAGGATTCCTGACTCGTGATCCTAGAATGAAAGAGCGTAAGAAATACGGTCTCAAAGCAGCTCGTCGCGCTCCGCAGTTCAGCAAGCGAT